>Ga0316217_10000135_pt1 | contig 111477 bp, 62 predicted proteins | sample 1anoAmetaG_FD_203633 | JGI IMG/M metagenome (GOLD analysis project Ga0316217, IMG submission 203633) | Freshwater microbial communities from Trout Bog Lake, Wisconsin, USA - 1anoA | ecosystem: Environmental > Aquatic > Freshwater > Lake > Hypolimnion/Profundal zone | place: USA: Wisconsin...
AGTGGCTGGAAGGACACTTCGAGGACCCGCTCTGGGAGAGCATCGCCGACATCTGCGTGGGCTGCGGAGCCTGTGCCTTCATCTGCCCGGCCTGCCACTGCTTCGACATCAACGACGAGGGGAGCCCTGACGACGGGACCCGGCGCAAGCACTGGGACGCCTGCGGCTTCAGCAAGTTCACCAACCACGCTTCGGGACACAACCCGCGCGACATCCAGAACAAGCGCTACCGAAACCGCATCATGCACAAGTTCAAGTACTACGACGACAAGTTCGGCAAGACCCTGTGCACCGGCTGCGGCAGATGCATCCGCGCCTGCCCGGTCGGCATCGACATCGCTGAGATTCTAACTACCATCAACGACAAGGCCGATTGACAGACGTAAAGTCAAACGTTTTAACGCAAAGACGCAAAGGCGCAAAGAGCAAGGTAAAACCCGAGAAAAGGGAAAAACCTGACCACCTGGACTGACAAAAGGTTATTCGATCATGTGCGAATCAAAGAACATCTACCTCCCCCAGCTTGCCACCATCGAAGCGATCGTCGACGAGACTCCCGACGTCAGGACCCTGCGCCTGGTGTTCCAGGACGAGGCGACCCGCGAGAGCTTCAGCTTCAGGGCGGGACAGTTCGCCGAATACTCCGCCTTCGGCTCCGGCGAGTCGACCTTCTGCATCGCCTCGCCGCCTACCCGCAAAGGGTACATCGAGTGCTGCTTCAGGGGTGTGGGGCGGGTCACGGAGGCGCTCAGGGGGCTGGAGGTCGGCGACACGGTCGGCGTGCGCGGCCCCTACGGGAACTCCTTCCCGATCGAGGAGTTCTACGGCAAGAACCTGGTCTTCATCGCCGGCGGCATCGCGCTTCCCCCCTTGCGCACGGTGATCTGGAACTGCCTCGACCTGCGCGAGAAGTTCGGGGACATCACCATCGTCTACGGCGCACGCTCGGAAAGCGACCTGGTCTACAAGCATGAACTGGCAGAGTGGCAGGAGCGCTCCGACGTCAGGCTGGTGAAGTGCGTCGACCCCGGCGGCAACGGCCCCGACTTCGACGGCCAGGTCGGCTTCGTCCCGAACGTCCTGGAGCAGGCGGCGCCGGGCGCCGAGAACAGCATCGCCCTGGTCTGCGGACCGCCGATCATGATCAAGTTCACCCTCCCGGTGCTGGAGAGGCTCGGCTTCTCCGACGACGCCATCTACACCACCCTGGAGAACCGGATGAAGTGCGGCGTCGGCAAGTGCGGCCGCTGCAACGTGGGAAACGTCTACGTCTGCAAGGACGGCCCGGTCTTCACCGCCCGCGAGGTCAAGGCGATGTCGCAGGAGTTCTAGGCCTGGAGTGAAATGCCGTACCTCCTTCTTACCTTAAGCGCGCTGATCTGGTCCGGCAACTTCGTGCTGAGCCGCGCTATGAACGCCACCATCCCGCCGGCCGGATTCGTCTTCTGGCGCTGGCTGGTGGCGGCGCTCGTTCTGGCGCCGATTGCGCTCCCCCGCCTGCGCCGCGAATGGCCCATCGTGAGGGCCAACTGGCTGTTAATCTGCATCTGCGGCTTTTTCGGGGTAACACTTTTCAACCTCCTGATCTACACGGCGGTGCACACAACGACCGCCATCAATGCCGCACTGGTCAACTCTGCGATACCGGTGTTCATCATCATGTTTGCCCGCATCTTTTACGGGCAAAGGGTGACGCTCCGCCAGCACACGGGGATAGCCCTGTCACTGGCGGGGGTCGCCACCATCATCCTGCAGGGAGATCTCGCGCGCATCCGCACGCTCAGCTTCAACAGAGGTGACCTGCTGGTACTGTTAGCCGCCGTCGCCTGGGCTCTCTACTCTGTCGCACTGCGGCGCTACCCTCAGGGGCTCAATCCGTTCCTGTTCCTGTTCTCCATAACGGTGAGCGGCCTCCTGTTCTTGACACCGTTTTATGCGTTGGAGATCGCCTCCGGCAAGCTGATGACTGCGAACCTGGCGACGCTCCTCAGCATCGCCTACGTCGGTATTTTCGCCTCCGTGATCGCCTTCACTACCTGGAACAGCGGACTGCGCAAGGTCGGCGCCCATTTGGGGGGACAGTTCGTGCACCTGATGCCCGCCTTCAGCACCATTCTGGCGGTGATATTTCTCGGCGAGCGCCTGCACCTCTTTCACATCGTCGGCATCGCCCTGATCTTCGTCGGGATCCTGTGCGCCACGCTGGGAACCATGAAGCCACGAACGCCAGCCTGATACTCATTTGCCCCGACTTCGAGGCACCTCCCTCACCCCTGCCATACACCCCCGGAGGGCGAGGGGTCTTTTGCCCGCCGCCTTCGCTGCCGTTACCTACCGTATACTTGCTTGCCCCCCCCTTCGGCTGCTGCTATCCTGTTTGGTAGGGTCCCACTCTCGCCACGTTATGTCCTCTTTGTTCCGAAAACTTTAGGATAATCCGTAGAGGGGTCCTCCAGGAGCCGTCAATCGCTTCGGGTTTGCCGCTCCCGAAAAGGTTTCTAAACAGCCGGGACATCAGTGATAGTCCAAGTGCCCGCTAAAAAGGTGACCCCATGTTCGAAGTAATAAGCAACGAGATACTCGCCGAAAACCTCCACAAGATGGTGGTGTCCGCACCGCGGGTGGCGCGCGCCAGAAAACCGGGCCAATTCGTGATAGTCAGGCTCGCCCAGGGCGCAGAACGCATACCGCTCACCATCGGGGACGCCGACCCGCAAGCCGGCACCATCACCCTTTTCATCCAGGCCATCGGCGCCTCAACCCGAAGGATCGTCGAGACGAAGGTCGGCGACTCCATCAGGGACGTGGCCGGCCCGCTGGGCAAGGAAACCCACATCGCCAACTGGGGACGGGTCGCCTGCATCGGCGGCGGCGTGGGGACCGCGGTCCTCTTCCCGCTGGTAAAGGCGCTGGCGCAGGCCGGCAACCGGATCACCACCATCATCGGCGGGCGCTCCAGCCGCTACATCATCCTCGCGGACCAACTGACCCCTCTCTCCGATACCTTCCTGGTTACCACGGAGGACGGCAGCCTCGGGACCAAGGGTTTCGTTACCGGCCCCCTTGCCGATCTGCTGGCCGATCCAATGCGCGTCCCCCAGGCGGTTTTTGCCGTCGGCCCGGTCCCCATGATGAAGGCGATCGCCGAGATGACTCGCATGCAGGGGATCAAAACGATCGTCAGCCTCAACCCGATCATGATCGACGGCACCGGCATGTGCGGCGGCTGCCGGGTGAGCATCGGAGGGGAAACCAAGTTCGCCTGCGTCGACGGTCCGGAGTTCGACGCGCACTTGGTCGACTTCGACGGGCTTAACGACCGGCTCAGCTGCTACCGCAAGGAAGAGGCCTGTGCCGCCTCAGAGTGCCTGATCGGCCGGGAGGTGGCGCTATGAGGGGCACGCTGACGGCAAAGCAGAGGATGGCCATGGAACGGGTTGCCATGGCTGAACTGCCGGCCGACGAGAGGAGTCGGAGTTTTGAGGAGGTGAACCTTGGCCTCAGTGCCGACCAGGCCCTCGAAGAGGCGCGCCGCTGCCTGCAGTGCAAGCACAGGCCGTGCGTCGCAGGATGCCCCGTAGGGGTTTCCATCCCCGAGTTCATAGACGCACTCGCCAACGACGACCTGCCGCGCTCCGTGCAGATCCTCAGGGGCGACAACGCGCTTCCCGCGGTCTGCGGCAGGGTCTGCCCCCAGGAGACGCAGTGCGAGGCGCTGTGCGTGCGCGGCGTCAAGGGCGAGCCGGTCGCCATCGGCTTCCTGGAGCGCTACGTCGCTGATTGGGCGATGCACCATCCCGACCGCCTGCTGAGCGAGCCGGCTCCCGCCGCCAGCGGCAAATCGGTCGCGGTGGTGGGGTGCGGCCCCGCAGGGCTCACCGCGGCGGGAGAACTGGCGCGGCGCGGCCACGCCGTCACCATTTTCGAGGCGCTGCACGATACCGGCGGGGTGCTGCGCTACGGCATCCCCGAGTTCCGGCTCCCCAAGGAGATCATCGACCGCGAGGTCGCACTCCTTGGCGAGCTGGGAGTCGTCATCGAATGCAACGTGATCATCGGCAAGACCCTCACGGTCCATGAACTGCTCGAGGAGTTCGACGCGGTGTTCATAGCGAACGGGGCTGGGCTTCCGACCATGCTGGGGATCGCCGGCGAAAACCTGAAGGGTGTCTATGCCGCCAACGAGTTTCTGACCCGGGTCAATCTCATGGAAGCAGGGCGCAGGGAGAACTCTGCGACGCCGGTCATCAGGCGGCGCGAGGTCGCCGTCATCGGCGGCGGCAATACCGCCATGGACTGCGTCAGGACGGCACGCAGGCTCGGCGCGGAGCGGGCCATGATCGTGTACCGCCGCAGCGAGGTCGAGATGCCGGCCAGGGTCGAGGAGATCAAGCACGCCAAGGAGGAAGGGGTGGAGTTCCTCATGCTGACCGCCCCGACCGCGATCCTTGGGACGGAGGACGGCTGGGTCTCCGGCCTGCGCTGCCAGAGGATGGAGCTCGGCCCGCCGGACGATTCCGGGCGGCGCCGCCCCCAGCCTCTGGACGGTTCCGACTTCGAACTGCCGGCCGGTGTCGTCATCAACGCGGTCGGCACCGGCGCCAACCCGCTGTTGACCTCCACCGCGCCCGACCTGGACCTGAACAAGTGGGGGAACATCATCATACACGCGGAGGGGGAGACCAGCATACCGGGGGTTTTCGCCGGCGGCGACATCGTGAGGGGAGGCGCGACCGTCATCCTCGCCATGGGGGACGGCAAGCGGGCGGCGGCGGCGATAGATGGGTACCTGATACGGAGGAAATAATACGGTTGCAGAAGACTCGCGAGGGGTGACGGGACATTAGGCTGTTACCTAGGTCCCCGAACGCTGACAGGCAACATTGGCATCCGAAAACGCCAGGAGGTTTTTCTCCTGGCGTTTCATCCCCTTGATGGAGAGTTCCCGCTTGCTGGCGCTGCTCCGGTCGTGCCCGCCCTCCAGATAGAGCAGCCGCTTCGGCTGACGTCCCCGAAAATATTTAGCCCCGCTGCCGTCCGCATGCTCGCGCATCCGTCTCTCTATGTCGGTGGTGATCCCGGTATAGAGCGTGTCGTCGGAGCAGAGTATGATATAGACCTGCCAATTCAATTCAGGGACTCCTTAGTCAAAAGATCGTTTCACGTCTGGGAGCATCGCGAACTCGGTACGGCTTAGCTTCCTTCGCTATTAAAAAAGGCGGCCTTGCGGCCGCCTTTTGATTCCCTGCCTCTTTGAGCTATTTCTGCGTCAGGCGGTGCACGCACTCGACCATGAAGATCGCGTTTGCCGGCGGGACGGTCGGCAGGATGCCGTGCCCCAGGTTGAAGATGAGCCCGGGACGGCCGTCGTTCTCGGCCAGGACGCGCTTCACCTCGCGCTCGATGATCTCGTTGGGTGCGAAGAGCACGGTCGGGTCGAGGTTCCCCTGCACCGGCATGTCGCCCAGGATGTCGCGGGCCTTGCCCAGGTTCACGTGCCAGTCGAGACCCATGACGTCGCCGCCCGCCTGCTTCACGATGTCGAGCATGGTGCCGGCTCCCTTCACGAAGTGGATGACCGGCACGTTGGTGCGGTCCAGGCCGTTGATGAGCCTCTGGGTGTAGGGAAGCACGTAGCGCTCGTAGTCCGCCGGGGAGAGCATGCCGCCCCAGGTGTCGAAGATCTGGATCGCCTGCGCGCCGGCCTTGATCTGGGCGTTCAGGTACTCCATGTCCATGGTGGTGATTTTTTCCATCAGCGCCGCGTAGATCTCCGGCTCCCCGTACATCATCTTCTTCAGGGCGGCGAAGTCCTTGGACCCCTTCCCCTCGACCATGTAGCAGGCCAAGGTGAAGGGCGCGCCGCCGAAGCCGATCAGCGGCACCTTGGTGGCGAGCTCCTTGCGGAGCAGCTTCAGGGTGTCCAGCACGTAGGGGACGTCGGTCTCCATCTTCGGGATCTTGAGCGCCTCCACGTCGGCCATGGTGCGGATCGGGCTTTCGAAGACCGGCCCCGGCACGAAGTCGAGTTTCATCCCCATCGGCTCGATCGGGGTGAGGATATCGGAGAAGAGGATCGCGGCATCGACGCCCAGGATGTCCACCGGCTGGATGGTGACTTCGGCGGCGAGGTGCGGCGTCTTGCAGAGTTCCAGGAAGGTGCATTTGGAACGGACCCGCATGTAATCGGGGAGGTAGCGCCCTGCCTGACGCATCAGCCAGACCGGCACTCTGTCAACCGGCTTTCCCCAACAGGCGTCCAAGAAACGTGTATTCATGAAAAATCCTCCCTCAGTGATGGTAAATATGATCGGTTCTTACTACGGATTGAAACAGATTCAAAAGTTCAAAGTCTTGGAACGCGGATGACGCGGATTGAGCGGATTACCGCGGATACCATCTAAAGCCAAGTGCAGGGTTGAACCTTTTTCCGGTTGTAACCCGCCTGAATCCGTCGAATCCGCGTCATCCGCGTTCCATTGTTTCTGGTTGTTATTTTTTGTCCTCTTCCCGCTGGACGCGGATCGGGACGTAGTTGCAAAACGGCTCCTCGGCCATGTAGTCGCCGTACACCGCATCGGCGCGCGCGCGGCAGCCGCCGCAGACGTTCAGATACTCGCACTGGCCGCACTTACCCTTGTAGCTCTTGAAATCCCGCAGGTCGTTGAAGATCTCGGAATTCTGCCAGAGCTCCTTGAACGGGGTGGTCTTCACGTTGCCGGCGGTGCGGTGGAAGTAGGAGCAGGGCTTCAGGTTGCCGTGGCAGTCGATCAGGCAGATGGTCTGGGCCGCGATGCACCCCTTGCCGCCCCCCGTGGAGAAGGTGAGGGAACGGCGCTCGAACTTCTCCCCCTCCGCCTTCGCCTTCTGCGGAACGATCCGGTAGTAGTGCGGCGCGCAGGTCGGACGCATCAGGATGTCGTCCTCCTGCTTCTCCTGGTGGTAGTGCCAGTCGAGGATCTCCTCGTAGTCCTCCTTGGAGATCAGCTCGCTCATGATGTCCTCGCCGCGGCCGGTCGGCACGATCATGAACATGTACCAGGCGGTGGCGCCGATGGACTTCGCCACCTTGAAGGTGTTGGCTATGTCGGTCTGGTTCCTCTTGGTGAAGGAGGAGTTGATCAGGAACTTCTGGCCGTGCTTCCTGAAGAGCTCGGCCGCCCGCATGACCCCCTCGAAGGAGCCCGGGCACTGGCGGAAGTTGTCGTGCACCGCGGCCGTCGAGCCGTCCAGGGAGAGCGACACCATCTTGATGTCGGCCGCCTTCATCTTCTCGCACACCTCGTCGGTGACCAAGGCGCCGTTGGTCGCCATGCACATCCTAAGGCCCAGCGAGGTGCCGTATTCGGCCAGTTCGAAGATGTCCTGCCTCATCAGCGGCTCGCCGCCGGAGAGCACCATGACCGGTTTGGAGAACTCGGAGATCTCCTTCAGGAGCTGCTTCCCCTCGTCGGTGGTGAAATCGCCCTCGGAGGAGGTCAGCTCGGAGGAGCAGCGGCAGTGGACGCATTTCAGGTTGCAGCGCTGGGTGGTTTCCCAGGCAATCCATTTCGGTATGAACTCTTCGGCCATTGGGGTCTCCAATATGACCTGGAAAAAGCGTTGCATGTGGCGGGGGGGCTCATCGGCTCGGGCAGGGAATCGGGAATTCGCACCAAAACAGACGTACGCTTAAGCAACAGTCACGCTTGAGTCACCGCGCCAGCGCCACTGTCGGCGCCGCAACGGTATCCAGGAGTAGAAAGTTTAAGAGAATCAGGGAAACTTTACTATGAAAGGGAAGTTAAACTCAAGAAGAATCGCCTACTCTGCCATTTTGCGGTTGAAAGTGTACACGGCGAGCACAAAGCAAAGCGCCGCGCTCAGGACCAGGTTGATCAGGTACTCGGGAGGCACGGCCCCGAAAAGCAGGGCGCCCCTCGCCCCCTCGAAGACGGCGGTGGTCGGCAGCAGGCGGATGACCGGCAGAATCGAGGCCGGGTAGGAGGAGAGCGGGAAGAAGATCCCGGCCATGAAGATGAGCGGCACGATCACCACCGACTGCACCCGGCCGATGTTCTCCGGCTTGTCGATGACGGTGCCGCAGATGGTCCCCAGGCAGGAGAAGGTCATGGAGGCGAGCGCCAGGCAGAGGAGGTAGGCCGGCAGGTGGCTGAAATCGATGCGAAACGGCGTCAGGACCAGGATCACCAGGAAGACGACGGCCCCCTTGATGGCGCCCTGGGTGAAGCCGGAGAAGATCTTGCCGATGACGATGTCGTAGACGGTGACCGGCGTGACCCGGTACTCCTCGATGGTGCGCTGCACCCGGCGGTGGAACCACATGCTCCAGGAGCTCTCGTCGAAGGCGGCGTTCACCGCGGTCATGGAGATCAGGCCGGGCGCTATGAAGAGCGGATAGGGGATCCCCCCCACGTCAGAGATGTACCCCTTGAGCCCGAAGCCGAAGGCGAGGTAGAGGGTGAGCGGATACGCGATGACCGCGAGGAGCTCCGAGAAGATGCTGCGCTTGAGCACCAGCATGTCCCTGCCCCAGATTGAGAAGGCGCCACCAAGCATATGAACCTCTGAAGGCAGTTCTACGTTCTACGTTCTACGTTCTACGTTCTACGTTCTACGTTCTATGTTCTACGTTCTATGTTCTGCGGACTACGGACTGCGACCAAGGCAAGAATACTACTATCATCCCATCGCCTGCTCCAGATTGGGCTGTGTCCCCCCTGCGAAGCAGGGGGGAAGGCTCGCGCAGCGAGACAGGGGGGTTTTTCCTGCCGGCGACAACCCCCCTGCTTCACTACGTTCAGCTTCCCCCCTATTACATAGGGGGGACAGAACCTTCATCGTTCCCACGCTCTAACGGGGGAATGCAGCCAGGGACGCTCCTGCCTCCCTGCTCCTATTCCCTCACCTTCTCGCCGGTGAGGGCGATGAAGACGTCCTCAAGGGACGGCTCCTTGAGGCAGATCCTGCGGATGTCGGCGCCCACGACGGAGTTTATCAGCGGCTTCAGGGCGTCCTCCCCGGAAAGGGTCAGGCGGTACGCGGCGCCCTCCCGCTCGACGGAACGCACGCAGGGGAGCGCCGCCAGGATCTCCCCGTAACCGGCAGCCTCGCCGCGGAATTCCACCTCGTAGGTGTGGGCGCGGGAAAAGGCGTCCTTGAGCTGCGCCGCGCTCCCGTCGGCCAGACTGACCCCGTGATCCATGATCATGATCCGGTCGCACAGGGCGTCCGCCTCGTCCATGTAGTGGGTGGTGAGGAACACCGTCATGTTGCTGCGCAGCCCCCTGATGTGCTCCCAGAGCGCGCGCCGGGACTGCGGGTCGAGGCCGGTGGTCGGCTCGTCCAGGAACAGCACCCGCGGCTCGTGCACCAGGGCGCGCGCCACCACGAGCCTCCTCTGCATCCCGCCGGAAAAGGTGTCGGGGAAGTCGTGCTGCCGGGAGGCGAGGCCGGTCATCTCCAGCAGTTCGTCGATGCGCGGGTTGTAGGCGGCCGGCCTCATGCCGTGCAGCCGGCCGTGCAGGATGAGGTTCTCCCGGGCGGTCAGATAGCGGTCCAGGTTGTTCTCCTGGGGCACCACCCCGATCAGCCGCCGCACCTCCTTGCCGGCCGAAAGCACGCTGAACCCCTCGACCCTGGCGTCCCCCGCGCTGGGGCGCATCAGCGTGGTGAGGATCTTGATCAGGGTCGTCTTGCCGGCCCCGTTGGGTCCGAGCAGGCCGAAGACGGTGCCCCGCTCCACCTCCAGCGAGAAGCGCTCCACCGCCGTGAAGGCCCCGTAGCTCTTGGTTATTTCCTGTAAGGTGATGGCTTGGGTCATCTATGCTCTCGCGCGCTGGCCGCGGCGCCCTCAACGACAACAATGACTAAAACGACAACAAGGAGTGAAACGGATCGAAGGACAAAGGGAGTCCCCCGGGAGAGGAACAGTATACCACTGGACGGCTCAACGACTCAACGACTCAACGACTCGACGACTCAACCACTCAACCGACCTTCCTCCTCGATGGGAAAGAGCAGCGAAAAGACGCTCCCCTTCCCATCCCCGGCGCTCTCCACCCAGACGGCCCCCTTGTGCGCGTCCATGATGCCGTGCACGATGGAGAGTCCGAGCCCGGACCCCTTGGACATGAAGGCGGTCCCCCCCGAGGTGTGGTGCCCGATGTCCCCGATCCCGTAAAACTTGTCGAAGATCCGCACCCGCTCCTCGGCGGGAATTCCGATGCCGGAGTCCTTCACCTGCAGCAGGTAGCAGCGGCTGGCCGGCGCCAACCCGTTCGGAAAGCCGTGGTAAAAGGGGCGCACGGTCTTGGCCAGCCCGTTCACCTCGCTTTTCTTCAGCACCCGGCCCTGCAGCTCCACCTCGCCGCCGTCGGGAGTGAATTTTATCGCGTTTTCCAGCAGGTTCTTCACCGCCAAGAGCGCCAGTCCCTCGTCCATCGGCACGGGGGTCTCGTCCCCGGTGATGCGCACGCCGATATGCCGCTCGGAGAGCGGCAGCGCGAACATGTCGTGCGCCTCGCGGCAAAGCCGCATCAGGTTCGACGGCCTCTTCTGGGGCAGCGTACCCTGCGCCTCGATCCTCGAAATGGAGAGCAGGTCCTCCACGAGCCTTCTCAGCTGGACCGTCCCCTCGTACACGGAAACGAAGATGTTGTGCTGCTCCGGGGTCATCTTGATGTCGGAATACTTCAGGAGGAACTCGACCCCCCCGAGGATGGAGGTGATCGGGGTCTTCAGCTCGTGGGAGGCGATGCCGATGAAGTTGTTCTTCACCGTGTTGAGCCTGCCCAGCTCGAGGTTCGCCCTTTTGACCTGCTGCAGGTTCTCCCGCAGCTCCTCCTTGCTCCGGTAGAGCTCCTCCGCCTTCTCCTTCATCCTGTCGTACAGGCTGTAGTTCTCGATCAAGACGGCGAGCTGCCCCGCGATGGAGGAGAGCAGGAAGACGTCCCGCTCGGAGAAGGTGCGCTCGGAGCGCGTCCCGACGCTCATGACTCCCATGACTTCCTGCCCGATCTTGAGCGGCACCGCGCACCAGGAGCGCAGACCCATCTCCAGGGCAGCGCTCCTGGCCCGGGCGGAGAACCTCTGGTCCGGCCGGTCCCCCCGGAAGGGGCGTCCCGACAGGGTCAGCGTGCTCCACTGGGTCCCCTTGACGATCACCCCCGCCGCCTTTTCGTAGTCCGGCGAAATGCCCAGCGACGCCTTGAGCCTAAGCCGCCCCCCCTCGAACAGGTGGATGCAGGAGAACTCCATCTGCAGCATGTTGTGCAGCTGGAACAGCAGGTCCCCCATGACCTTCTGCACCCCCTGGGTGTACTGGAGCCGGAAGGCGACCGCGTAGAGGGTCAGCAGCTCGCGGTCGCTGGTCCGCTTCTCCTCCTCCACCTCCCGGCGCTTCGTGATGTCCTTGATGATGAAGACGAACCCGGTGCGCTCGGTCCCTCCGAAGCGCATCGGGTAGCTCGCCACGTTGAACCACCCCTTGAGGTTGGGGAAGCTGATGTCCTCGTCCACCTCGCTCTGCATGCAGTGCAGGAAGCGGAACACCTGCCCTTCCGGCTGGGCGCTCCCGAAGAAGATTTCGTCGATCCTCCTGCCGATCATGGCCTGGTAGCCGCCGGGAAAATAGTCGCTGACCCGCCCGTTGCAGCGGGAGATCACCCCGTCCGCGTCGGTGATGACGATCAGGTCCGAGACGGCGTCGAACACCGCCTCCCACTCCGCCTTCCCCCTCCTGACCGCCTCCTGGGTGATCCTGTGGCTGCGGCGCTCCTCCGCCTCGCGCAGCTCCCGCTCCACCACGGGCGCCAGGCGCGCCAGGTTTCCCTTCATCAGGTAGTCGTGGGCCCCCGACTTCATGGCGGCCACCGCCAGGTCTTCGCCGATCTTCCCGGAGACGATGATGAAGGGGATGTCCTGGCCGCTTTCGTGCAGCACCTCCAGCGCGCCGGGCGCGTCGAATGAGGGCATCCGGTAGTCGGAGAGGATCAGGTCCCACTGCTCGTCCTGCAGCGCCCGGCGCAGGTCGTGCGCCGTCTCCACCCTGCGCTGGTACGGCAGGTAGCCGCCGCGGCAGAGCTCGCGCAGCATGAGCAGGCTGTCCTCCTCCGAGTCCTCCACCAGCAGTACCTTCAGTTCTTTGGTCATGGGCTCTCCTGCAGGGTGAAAAAGAAGGTGGCGCCCTGCCCCGGCGCGCTCTCGGCCCAGATCCTGCCGCCGTGGCGCGTCACGATGCGCTGCGCGATGGCGAGGCCCACCCCGCTCCCCTCGAACTCGTCCGCCCGGTGCAGGCGGTGGAAGACGGAGAACAGCTTGTCCGCGTAGGCCATGTCGAAACCGACCCCGTTGTCCCTGACGAAGAAGCGGGTTTCCCCGTCCTTTTCCCCGGCGCCGAACTCGATGCGGCACGCCGCGGCGCCCGCGGAGAACTTCCAGGCGTTGCCGAGCAGCACCTCCAGCAGCTGCCGGGTCAGGCGGGGGTCCGCCTGGGCGCTGACACCCTCGGCGATGCGGAACTCGACCACGCGCCCGGGGGCGCCGCGCTTGAGCTCCAGGGTAATCACTTGCGCCGTCATGCTCAGATTCACGGCCTGCCGGTTCAGCTCGCTCCTGGCCACCCGCGCCAGCTGCTGCAGGTCGTCGATCAACTGGGACATCTTGGCGACCGCCAGGCAGATGCGCGCCAGGTATTCCCCCCCCTGCTCGTCGAGCTTCTCCCGGTAGTCGTCCAAAAGCGCCCGGCTGAAGCCGTCGATGTGGCGCAGCGGCGCCCTCAGGTCGTGGGAGATGGAGTAGCTGAAGGTCTCCAGCTCCCGCTGGGACGACGCCAGCTGGGCGCTCAATTCGGCCACCCGGTGTTCGAGCCCCTCGGCCCCCCCTCCCCCGCCCGTCTCCTGCAGCAGCACGAGACAGGCCGGCTCCCCCTCGAACTCCAGCGGCTGCCAGACCAGCTCCAGCTCCAGGGTCGAGCCGTCCTTTCCACGCTGGCGTCCGGCCGACCTGCCGCCAGCCGGCGGGAGTTCCGGCCCGGGCGCGCCGGCTCCGGCGTCCAGGGCGCGCAGGGAAAGCTCCAGGAACTCCGCGCGCCGGTATCCGTAGAGGAGCAGGGCCGCATCGTTCACCGCCAGGAACCTCAGGCTCTCCCGGTGGCAGACCCACATCGGCTGGGGATTACTCTCGAACATCGTGCGGTAGGTCGCTTCGCTGTCACCAGATGCCACATCCCCCTCCTTGCGTCCCTAAAGTCTGCCCGGCTGTTCCGCTTGGTCTTCTCTGCCTCCTGCAGTTGCCTTACCGCGTTTGCTACCTGGTCTTCCCACGTTCCACCGTACGAAGTCAATCCCTACTCCTCCGCCTCCTCGTCGGGGAGCGCCGGCAGCAGGATGCTGAAGAGGCTCCCCTCTCCCGGGGTGCTTTCGGCCCAGACGTACCCCGCGTGGGCGTCGACCGCCTTGCGGCAGAAGGCGAGCCCCAGGCCGGTGCCCCGGGTCTTGCCCAGGCGCCGGTTCTTGGCCTGCACGAAACGGTCGAATATGGTGCCGAGCGCGTCCTGGGGAATGCCGACCCCGGTGTCGCGCACCCGGATTCTCACGTAGCGGCCGGTCAGCGGCAAGGCGCGCCTGCTGTAGCTTTGCTCCGGGATGCGCCCGGTGAGCGCGCCTACCTCCTCCACCAGATCCAGCGCCACCTCGATCTCGCCCCCCTCGGGGGTGAACTTCACCGCGTTGGAAAGCAGGTTGCCCAGGATCCGGCCAAAGGAGTTGCGGTCCACCGAGACCTCCGGCACACCCTGGCCGACCGTGCTGTACAGCCTGATGCCGCCTCTTTGAGCCAGGGTCTGGAATTTCCCGATGCTGCGGTTGATGAGCGCCGCGGGGTCCTCGTCCCGGAAGTAGAGCCGCATCTTGCCCGCCTCGAACTTGTGGATGCCAAGCAGGGTGTCGATCATCTCGACCATCTCCTCGCAGCTCTCCACCGCCGCTTCCAGGTACTCGGTCTGCTCCTCGTTGACCGGCCCGAGCTTCGCCTCGCGCACCAGGTCGATGGAGCCCACCACCGCGGTGATGGGGGACTTCAGGTCGTGGGAGAGCATGGAGACGAAATCCTCCTTCTCCTGCTCCAGCTCCTTCAGCTTGGAGATGTCCCTGATGATCTCGACGGAGCCGACCAGCTCCCCGGCGCCGTTTCTGAGCGGAGCGGCGCTGGAGAGGACCGGCAGGTCCGCGCTCCCCGCCAGCATGGTGTAGGCGACGTCCAGGCAGGGGTCGCCGGTGCGCAGCACGGTCCGGCTCGGGAGCTCACCGCCGGGGACCTCCGCCTGCAGCACCTCCTCCAGCGTCCTGCCGATCAGCTCCTCGCGCCCGGCGCACAGCACGATCTCCGCCTTGCGGCTCACCGTGATGATCTGCCCCCGGGTGTCGACCGCCAGCAGCAGGTCCGCCATCCCCTGGAGCACCGCCTCCATCTTGCGCCGCTCCTCGTCGAGCTGCTGCGCCAGCCGCTCCTTCTCCTTACGGTTGCGGTCGAAGGCGATGGCCCGCTCCACCTTCTGCAGCATGTCGTCGGTGGAAAACGGCTTGGAGATGTAGTCGAGCGCCCCCTTTTTCATGGCGTTGACCGCTATGTCCTCGGAGCCGTGGGCCGTCATCATGACGACCGGGGTATCCTCGACCCGTATCCGGCTCAGCACCTCCAGCCCGTCCATGCGCGGCATCTTGATGTCCAGCATGATGAGGGCGAAGCTTTCCTGCTCGATCGCCTCGAGCGCCTCCACGCCGTCGCGCGCCCGGACCGTCTGGTACCCCGCGTCCTCCAGCTGCAGCTTCAGAATGAGAGCTATGTCCGGTTCGTCGTCCACGATGAGAATTCTATCCGTTTCCATCTTCCTCCCCTATGATCGGCACCGTGAAGGAGAAGGTGTTCCCATGCTCCTTGGCCGCCGTGTAGAAGATCCGCCCGTGGTGGCGCTCGACGATCTCCTTGCAGATTGCCAGGCCGAGCCCGGTACCGTGGGCGCGGCCGCGCTCCAGCCCGTCTATCTGCTGAAATTTCTTGAAAAGCTTGTCCCGCTCGGAGCTCCTGATGACCGGTCCGCGGTCCGCCACCGAGACGATCAGGTAGTTCCCCTCCTGCTCCGCGTTCACCATGACGACCTTCCCCTCCGGCGAGAACTTGACCGCGTTGGAAAGCAGGTTGGTGATGACCTGGATCAGCCGGTCGCTGTCGCCGTAGACCTGCGGCAGGTGCTCGCCGATGGAGTTCACGATGCTGATGGAGCGCCCCATGGCGTAGGACTTGATCTCCTCTATGGCGTAGACGCTCACCTCCCCGATGGAGACCGGCTTCAGGTTGAAGACCATCCCCCCCGATTCGATCCCCGAGATGTCCAGGATCTCGCTGATCAGCCTGATCAGGCGCTGGGTGTTCCGGAAGCAGACCGTCAGCAGCTGCCGCTCGGTGTCGGTCAGCCACTTGCCCCGGGTCAAAAGCAGCTGCAGCGACCCCTTCATGGAGGTGAGCGGCGTCTTCAGCTCGTGGGAGACGGTGGAGATGAACTCGGTCTTCATCCGGTCCACCTCCTGCTCCACGGTGACATCCCTGATCGACATGACGACGCCGGCGAAACGCCCCGCGTCGTCGGAGAGGGAGGAGAGGTAGGTGGTGAGCCGCTTCCCCTTCACCTCGAGCTCCTCCTTGCTCCCGGTGCTCTCCCCCTGGGTCTCCATCTCCTTGATCCTGGACAAGAGGGAGGTGAATCCCCCCATGGTGCAGACCTGCTCGATCGGCTGCCCCACCACCCGGTAGGGGACCAGCTCGAAGAGCTGCTGGGCGGCCGGGTTGAAGAGGACCACCCGGTTGTTGCGGTCGGTCACCACCACCCCCTCCACCATGGAGGTGAGCACCGCCTCCAGCCTCCCCATCTCGGTGGTGAGCGCGCCGGTGCGCTCGACCACCTTCTTCTCCAGCTGCTCGTTCAGCTCCTGGAGGTCGGCTGTCTTGGCGGTGATGATCCGGTCCCGCTCCTTGAGCGCGTCGGCCATGGTGTTGAAGGAGCTGGCGAGCATGCCGACCTCGTCGGAGCTCCCCTCCTCGACCCGCTGTTCCAGGTCCCCCTCCTCGATCCTGCGGGCCCCGGCCGCCAGCGCGCGCAGCGGGCCGGTCAGCTGGCGCGAGGCCATGAAGGCGAGCGCGAAGCAACAGAGTATGCCGAGGAAGGCGGAGCCGACGATGTTCCGCAGGCTCTGGTGCCGTATCGCGTTGAAGCTCTCCTTCGACACGGCGACCGACAGCGAGCCGACCAGCTCCCCCCTGCTGTTCAAAAGCGGGTTGATGGCAGTCTCGTACTTGCTCTCCCCGATCTCCGCCTCCCCCCGGTACACCTCGCCGCGCTCCAGCATCTCGATGACCCGGGGAGCCAGGTTGGTGGCGCCGGAGAGGTTCTGCCCCCGGCTGCTCGCGATGCGGATGCCGCGCTGGGTGATGCTCACATCGACGTCGGAGCCGAACACCTGGTTCATCTGGGCGGGGAGGCCGGGCTGCCGGTTCAGGATGTCCCCGGTGACGATGCAGCCGAGGGTCTCCCCCCCCTCGCCGAGGACCGGGATGGCGACGGTCACCACGAGCGACTCGCCCCGGTCCGCGCCGCAGCTGCCGCTCACGCCCGAGCGGCACAGGACCGCCGCCGGCACGATTTCGGTGGAGACCATGACCTTCCTGCCCGACAGCGCCTGGTCCACCACCCCGGGGAGCTCCAGCCGCTCGCCGCCGGCCGGTCCGTTGAGCCGGGCCAGGACCTTCTGGTCCGTATCGAGCACCACCATCATCTCCAGGAAGGGGAGCAGGGTGTGCCAGCGCTCGATCCTCTCCCTCAGGCCGGCGACGTCCCGGTGCCGCAGCTGCTGGTGCATGCTGCGGGATTGGCTGGACTGCGACAGGGAGTATTTGACGATGTCGGCACGGTCGAAGTACTGGCTGCGGGCGAACCTGAGGTTGGCCTCGAGGTTCTTGTCCATCTCGGCGCGCAGCGAGGCGCTCAGGTTCTTCATGGTGGAGTAGAGCAGGGTGGAGTAGGAGACCAGCAGTATGGCGAGGATGGAAAGGAGCAGTTTTGCTCGTATGCCGAAACGTGGATGCATGAGCTGTCCTTGAAGCAGGTTGAGATTAAGGTTGAGGTCAAGGTCTCCGGTCGAAGGCATCTCCGGCTGACAGTCGCGCCCGCCGAAAATGCCGTATCTCAACCTTAACCTCAACCTCAACCTTAGCCTGTCATTACACCCCTTCGGCCTTCAGGTTTCTGGTCATCAGTTCCAGCACGGCTTCCCGGGCGGGCTTGTCCTGATAGAGCATCTGGTACATCTGCTCGATGATGGGCATCTCGACGCCGAGCCTGCGGGACAGGTTGTAGGCCGACTCGGTCGTCTTGACCCCCTCGGCGACCATGCGCATCTCGCCGAGGATCTCGGAAAGCTGCCTCCCCTGGCCGATCTGAATCCCGACGCTGCGGTTTCTGGACAGGTCGCCGGTGCAGGTGAGCACCAGGTCCCCCATGCCGGCGAGCCCCGCGAAGGTGGCGGCCTGGGCCCCCATGGCGAGCCCCAGCCGGGTCATCTCGGCCAGTCCCCGGGTGATCAGCGCGGCCCGGGTGTTGCAGCCGAAACCGAGCCCGTCCGAGATGCCGGCGGCGATCGCGATCACGTTCTTGATCGCCCCGCCCAGTTCCACCCCGACCACGTCGTCGTTGCGGTAGACCCGGAAAAAGCCCGTGGTGAAGGCTCCCTGCACCCGGCGGGCGACCTGCTCCGAGGCGGAAGCCACGGCCACCGCGGTCGGCATCTCCTGGGCCACCTCCCGGGCGAAGCTGGGACCCGAGAGGGCCGCGAAGCTGGCGTAGAGTTCCGGGGGGGAGATCTCCCGGTAGATCTCGGAGACGACCGCGAGGGTGTCCAGCTCGATCCCCTTGGAGGCGCTCACCAGGATCGCGTCCGGCGGCAGGTAGGGAAGCGAGTTCCCCATGACCCGGCGCACCAGCTGGGAGGGGACCACGCAGAGCACCATGGTGCAGCCGGCGTAGGCCTCCTCGAGGTCGTTGGTGAAGCGCAGGTTTTCGCTCAGCCTGATCCCGGGGAGGAACAGGTTGTTCTCGCGGCTGGCGCGCATCTGCTGCACCAGCTCGGGCTCGTAGGCCCAAAGGGTCACCAGGTGTCCCTTCTTGGCGAGCAGGTCGGCGAGGGTGGTCCCCCAGCTTCCGGCGCCGATTACGGCGATGATCTCTGACATCTGGTCTCTCTCTCTTTATCTCTCTATCGGTCGGTGCGGGGTTTCCCCCCGATGCTCCTCGGATGCCGGAGGCATTTTCCAGCTCCCCTGGTCGGGGGCATCGCAAGCACCGCAGCGCCAGTATGCCCCTTTTTTCCGCTCCCGCCTAGCGTTCCTCGACGGCTTGCTGGCGCCCCGCGCCACCCCGGGTCAGCGTCTCCCGGGCGATCTCCATGCTTTCCGTGGCGAGGCCGCGCAGAAACGGATGCAGGTGGTGCGGCAGCCGGTAGCCTTCCAGGCTCCGGGCCAGCGCCACCACCCCCGCGACGAGGGAGTTCTCCCTGCCGCAGCGGCGCATCAGGTCGGCGCTCGCCAGCAGCCGCTCCCGGATCAGTTCGAGATCCGGCGTCAGCAGTTCGGCGCAAAAGCGCGCCAGCAGCCCCTCCAGGTTCTCGCCGCGCCGGTACTCCTCGGCGAAATCGTAGACCCGCTGCTGGGCTATGAACCACCCGGCGAAGAAGGGGTCGGCGAAGAGGCGGCGGGACACCTCCTCCCCCTCCCGGTAGCTGAGGGCGGCCTCGGCAGGGTACTCGGGAAACTCCGGGCGGTAGGGGGCCGGGGTCAGGTCCTCGCCCGCGAACATGCCGCGCCGCAGGTAATAATCGGCGGGGAGATAGCAGAGGTCGCGGCTCCAGTAGAGCGCGTCCCGCAGCAGGGCCAGCACGTGCTGCGGGCTCACCGCGTGCAGCTCGTCCTGCGCGCTGAACGCCTCCAGCTCGACCTCGAACTCCTCGACCGTCAGGCAGCCGCTCCCCCAGGCCGCGAGCAGGCCGCGCCTTTCGTGCACCTGCAGGTAGAGTACCGCCAGGACCGTTTCTCCCACCCAGCGGGATATCATCAGCGAGCGGTAGCCGTCGCCGTCCGGGGCGGTCGCGTAGCCGGCGTGAAAGCCGAGCTGCTGCTGCGCCTGCGGGGTCCTGACGCCGAGGAAGGCGAGCCGGCGCAGGGAGCGTTGCGCCACCGCGTGCAGCTCGGGCTGCCCCTCGTCGAGGAAGCGCGCCAGGATACCGGCCGCCTGCGGATCCCGGATCCTCCCGAGGGCCTCCAGCGCCGACCCGGCAATGGCCGGCTCATCGTGCCAGAGCATCGCCTCCAGCATCCGGGAGCCTTTGGGATCTCCCCCCTCCCCCAGTTCCCGGATCACGACCTTCTGGATGTCGATGGGGCAGGCGAGGAACTCGTCCAAAAAGGTGACGATCCCCTCCTCCCCGAGTTGCAGGGCGCCCTGCGCCGCCTGGCGCAGCGGCGTCCCCACCCCGGCGAACACCCCCTTGAGCGGCGGCGCGTGCACGTCCACGCCGTACCCCTCGAGGATGATCAAAAGGGCGGCCTTGCCGTCGTCGCCCAGGTCGCGGCGCTTGACCGCGATCTGGATCAGCTGGTCCAGCCAGCTCCCGGTCTCGAAGAAGTCGAGTATGTAGGCGTACTTGGATATCAGGTCCCCGGAGCTCTCGCGCCAGAGCTCCCGGACCAGCGGACGCAGCGCCCGGCGGCCGGCCTGCTGGAACTTGAGGCCGATCTCCTCCATTTCAACGAGGGTCACCCCGTCGCCCCGCAGCCTCCCCAGCAGCTCGAGGATGCCGTGGCGCTCCCTGAGGGAGGTATCTATCTTCGCGCTGCGCCGCATAGCTGCCCTTTTCCACCAGCGTTTTTCTGTTTGCCGAGCCGCCGCGCGTGTCGCGGCGGCCGTGGTTCATGCCCCGGCTCGGGCGCGGGGCCGGTCCGGCGGACCGGTCGTATCGGTCGTATCGGCCTGATCGGACCCGCGCCGCGACCGTGGTCCCCGTGCTACTCTTCGGTCCCTTCCTCGTCGCCGGAGAGCAGCTCCGCCTCTTCCAGCTCCGCGTCGTCCGACTCCTCCGGCTCCTCCTTCTCGGCCAGGCGCGCCACGGCGACCACCCTCTCGTCCTCCTCCTTCACCATGAGCCGCACCCCCTGGGTGTTGCGGCCGATGATGGAGAACCCTGCCACGGAGACCCGGAGGATCTTCCCCTGGTCGGTGATCAGCATCAGGTCGTTCTCGTCGGAAACCTGCTTGACGTCGACCACGCAGCCGTTGCGCTCCGTGGTCTTGATGGTGATGACGCCCTTGCCGCCGCGCGACTGGCAGCGGTACTCGCCGATCTCGGTACGCTTGCCGTAGCCGTTCTCCGTGACGGTGAAGAGCGTGGAGTCGGTGAAGTGCTCGTTCAGGATCGCCATCCCGATCACCACGTCGTCGTCCTCCAGCGTCATGCCGCGCACCCCGCGCGACACGCGCCCGACGGTGCGCACGTCCTCCTCCTTGAAGCGGATCGACTTGCCGTTCTTGGAGGCGAGCAGCACGTCCTGGCGGCCGTCGGTGAGCGCCACCGTGATCAGCTTGTCCCCCTCGTCCAGGTTGACGGCGATGATGCCGCCCACCCTCGGGTGCGAGTACTCCATGAGGCAGGTCTTCTTGACGACCCCCTGACGGGTCGCCATCATGATGAACTTGTCGTCCACGAACTCTTTCACCGGGAGGATGGTGGTGATCTTCTCGCCCGACGCCAGGTTCAGGAGGTTAACGATCGCCTTGCCGCGCGCGGCGCGCCCCGCCTCGGGGATCTCGTACACCTTGAGCCAGTAGACCTTGCCGGCGTCGGTGAAGAACATCATGTAGTCCTTGGTGGAGGCTATGAAGAGCTGCTCCACGAAATCCTCTTCCTTGGTCTTCATGCCGGTCTTCCCCTTGCCGCCGCGGCGCTGGGCGCGGTACAGGGTGACGGCGTTACGCTTGATGTAGCCGGTGTGGGAGATGGTGACCACCATGTCCTCCTCGACGATGGTGTCCTCCAGCGATATCTCGGAGGTCTGCAGCACGATCTCGCTTCTGCGCTTGTCGCCGAACTTCTCCTTCAGCTCCAGGAGCTCGCCGACGATGATCTTCAGGATCTCGCTCTCCGAGGCCAGGATCTCCTTCAGGCGGGCGATGTACTTCATGATCTCGCGCAGCTCCTCCATGATCTTTTCCCGCTCCAGCCCCGTCAGGCGGTGCAGTCTCATGTCCAGGATCGCCTGGGCCTGGATGTCCGAGAGCCCGAAGCGGGCCATGAGCCCCTGCTTCGCCTCCGCCGGGGAGGCGCTCGCCTTGATGAGCGCGATCACCTCGTCCAGGTTGTCCAGGGCGATCTTCAAACCTTCCAGGATGTGGGCGCGCGCCTCGGCTTTCTTCAGGTCGAAGATGGTGCGCCGGGTGACGATCTCCTTTCTGTGCTCCACGAAGAAGTCGATGGTCTCGCGCAGGCTCAAAACCCGCGGACGGCTGTTCACGATGGCGAGCATGATGATGCCGAAGGAGCACTGCATCTGGGTCTGCTTGTAGAGGTGGTTCAGGATGATGGTCGGGTTCTCGTCCTTCTTGAGCTCGATGACGACGCGCATCCCTTCGCGGTCGCTCTCGTCGCGCAGGTCCGAGATCCCCTCCAGTTTTTTCTCCTTCACCAGCTCGGCGATCTTCTCCACCAGGCGCGCCTTGTTCACCTGGTACGGGATCTCCACGACGACGATGGACTGGCGCTCGGTCTTCTTCTGGGTCTCGATCTGCACCTTGGCCCGCATCTGGATGATGCCGCGGCCGGTGCGGTAGGCGGACATGATCCCATCCAGGCCGTAGATGAAGCCGCCGGTGGGAAAGTCCGGTCCCGGGATGCACTCCACCAGCTCCTCGAAGGAGAGCTGCGGGTTGGCGATCACCGCGACGATGCCGTCGATCACCTCGGAGAGGTTATGGGGCGGGATGTTGGTCGCCATGCCGACGGCGATGCCGGAGGAGCCGTTCACCAGGAGGTTCGGGAACTTGGAGGGGAGCACCAGCGGCTCCTTCAGCGAGTCGTCGTAGTTGGGGCCGAGTGCCACGGTTTCCTTGTCCAGGTCCGCCAGCAGTTCGTGGGCCAGCTGCTCCATCCTGATCTCGGTGTAACGCATGGCGGCCGGGCGGTCGCCGTCGATGGAGCCGAAGTTCCCCTGGCCGTCCACCAGCGGGTAGCGCAGCGAGAAGTCCTGGGCCATGCGGACCAGGGTATCGTAGACCGCGGTGTCGCCGTGGGGGTGGTACTTGCCGATGACGTCGCCGACCACGCGGGCCGACTTCTTGTACGGCTTGTTCCAGTCGTTGCTCATGTCGTACATGGCGTACAGGCAGCGCCGGTGCACCGGCTTCAGGCCGTCGCGCACGTCCGGCAGCGCGCGCCCCACGATGACCGACATGGCGTAGTCCATGTAGGAGCGCTTCATCTCGTCTTCTATGTTCACCGACACCTTGTTCAATTGATCAAGCATAAAACCTCTTCTCTGGGCCTGGGGCGGCGCCCGAGGCGCCGTTTTTTTGTTTTACAGCTTCAACACCGGTCCGATCCGACCGATCGGTCAGATTTCAAATCAGTCCGATCCGGCCGATCAGTCCGATTAAATGTCGAGGTTGGAGACGTTCAGTGCGTTCTGCTCGATGAAATCGCGCCTCGGCTCGACCTGGTCGCCCATCAGCACGACGAAGATCTCCTCGGCGGCCACCACGTCCTCGATCTTCACCTGCAGGAGCACGCGGTTTTCCTGGTGCATGGTGGTCTCCCAGAGCTGCTCCGGGTTCATCTCGCCCAGCCCTTTGTAGCGCTGGATGTAGAGCCCCTTCTTGGCGGTCTCCAGGAAGAAGGCAACCACCTCCTCCTGCCGCTCCGTCTCCAGCAGGAGCTTCTCCTCCGTCAGGACGGTCGCCTTCCCTTCGCCGAACACGGAGGAGACCCTGCCGTAGCTGTCCACCAGCATGCCGTACTCGTAGGAGCCCATCAGGTTGATGGTCGACTGGTCCACCCTCACCCGGATGTTGCCGAAGCTGAAGAGGATGCTGCCATCCTGCAGGTCGTAATCCATCTCCGGGAAGGTTTCCTTGATCCGCGGCAGGTGGCGCGCCAGGTCGCCCACTTCCTCAATGTTCTTCTTGATGTTGCACTTGAGGAGCATGATCAGCAGCTGTTCGTTGATCCCCTTCTTCACGACCTTGTCGAACAGCGAGTTGTGGTCGATCCACTGCTTCAGTATCGGAATGATCTGCTTGCCGCGGTACACCCTTTCGTCCCCGCCGTTGCCGAGCTTCAGCAGCATCTCGTCGGTCCCCTCTTCGAGGAGGTAGTTCTGCAGCGCCGGCTCGTTCTTCAGGTACTGCTCCTTCTTGCCGCGCTTGATCTTGTACAAGGGGGGCTGGGCTATGTAGAGGTAGCCGCGCTCGATCAACTCCAGCATCTGCCGGAAGAAGAAGGTCAAGAGCAGGGTGAGGATGTGCGAGCCGTCGACGTCGGCGTCCGTCATGATGATGATGCGGTGGTAGCGCAGCTTCGCCATGTCGAAGTCGTCCTTGCCGATGCTGGTCCCCAGGGCCGCGATCAGGGTCCTGATCTCCTGGGAGGAGAGCATCTTGTCGAAGCGCGCCTTCTCGACGTTGAGGATCTTCCCCTTGAGCGGCAAAATCGCCTGGTACTTGCGGTCGCGACCCTGCTTGGCCGAACCCCCTGCGGAGTCACCTTCCACCAGGAACAGTTCGCACAGCGCCGGGTCCTTCTCCTGGCAGTCGGCGAGCTTTCCGGGAAGCGTTCCCACCTCGAGCGCCCCCTTTCTGCGGGTAAGCTCCCGCGCCTTCCTGGCGGCCTCGCGGGCGCGCGCCGCGTCGATGGACTTCTCCAGGATCCGCTTGGCCATCGCCGGGTTTTCCTCCAGGTAGACGGCGAGCTTTTCGTTCATGAGCGTCTCGACGTACCCCTTCACCTCGGAGTTGCCGAGCTTGGTCTTGGTCTGTCCCTCGAACTGCGGCTGGGAGATCTTCACCGAGATGACCGCGGTGAGACCCTCCCTGAGGTCGTCGCCCGAGATGGCGACCTTCACGTTTTTCAGCAGGTTGTTGGCGTTGGCGTAGGTGTTCATGGTGCGGGTAAGCGCGGCCTTGAAGCCGATCAGGTGCGTGCCCCCCTCGTGGGTGTTGATGTTGTTGGCGAAGGAGAACACCTTCTCGTCGTAGGAGTCGTTGTACTGCATGGCGACTTCGATGTCGACCCCCCCTTTCTCGCCGCGGAAGTAGATGGGATCGGGGTTTACCGCGTTGCGGTTCTTGTTCAGGTACTCGACGAAGGAGCGTATCCCCCCCTCGTAGAAGAAGTCGTGAAACTTCTCGGTGCGCTCGTCGATGATCTTGATCCGCACCCCCGCGTTCAGGAAGGCGAGTTCGCGCAGCCGCTGGGAGAGCACGTCGTAGGAGAACTCGGTGGTCTCGAAGATCTCTCCGTCCGGCAGGAAGGTGATCTGGGTGCCGCGGCTCTTGGTCTCGCCGACGATCTCCAGCGGGGCCAGCGGCACGCCGCGCACGTAGCTTTGCTTGTGCAGCTTGCCGTTACGCCTGATTTCCAGCTCCAGCTTCTCCGAAAGGGCGTTGACGACGGAGCTCCCCACGCCGTGCAGGCCGCCGGACACCTTGTAGGCGGTGTTGTCGAACTTGCCGCCGGCGTGCAGCACGGTGAGCACGACCTCGGCGGCCGACTTCCCTTCGTGGGGCATGATGTCGGTCGGAATGCCGCGCCCGTTGTCCTTGACGGTCACCGAGCCGTCGATGTGGATGGTGACCTCCACCAGGTCGCAGTAGCCGGCCAGGGCCTCGTCGATGGCGTTATCCACCAGTTCGTACACCAGGTGATGCAGACCCGCCGAGGAGGTCGATCCGATATACATGGCGGGGCGTTTGCGTACCGCCGAAAGCCCTTCGAGAACCTTGATCTTATCCGCACCGTAATCGTCGTTTTCTTCTAAGTTCATCGTTACCTCTAGTTGATAATCTTCCCTTCGCTGATCTGGAAGGTCCTGGTCTGTGGCAATCCTTCGAGGGCGATATTTTGCAGGGCTGTCGTGGTGATGAAGACCTGCATCTCCCTTTTCTTCAGAAATTCCATCAGGTTTACGTTGCGGCTGCGGTCCAGCTCGCTGGTCATGTCGTCCAAGAGCAGCACCGGCGGCGCCTGGAAGGAGCGCGTTATGAACTCTATCTCCGCCATCTTGAGGGCCAGCACGTAGCTCCTTTGCTGTCCCTGGGAGGCGAAGTGCCTGGTGGAGCGCCCGTTCAGCCCGAAATGCAGGTCGTCGCGGTGCGGGCCGACCGCCGTGGAAAAACGGCGCCGCTCCTCCGCCGCATGCGCCTTGAGGCCGGCCCAGAGCGCGCGCTGCGGATCCTCCTCATAGGCCTTCTGGTCCACCCCGTGCAGACGGTACTCGATCTGCACGCTTTCGTCGTTGCCGGAGATCTCGCTGTAGAAGCGCTGCAACAGCTGCTCTATCTCCTTGAGATAGGCGCGGCGCCTCCCTACCACCTGCACCGCGGCCTGCACCAGCTGTTCGGTCCAGACCTCCAACCCGAAGCTCTCGAAGCTCTTCAGCAGGGCGTTTCGCTGCTTGAGGATCTTCACGTAGGCGTGGTACGCCGTGAGGTAGTTCAGGTCGCAGGTGAAGACCGCGCGGTCCAGGTAGCGGCGTCGGAGTTCGGGACCCCCCCGCACCATGGCGATCTCCTCCGGGGTGAAGAGCACGACGTTCAGGTTGCCGAAAAAATCGTCGATCCGGGTAGCCAGCTTGGCGTCGACCTTCGCCTTTTTACCCTGCTTTTCCAGCAGCAGCGAGATCTCCCGTTGTACCCGGTCCCGTTCCACCACCCCCTTGAGGAGGGCGAAATCGGCGCCGAAGGAGATCAGTTCCGAGTTCTTCGCCTGCTTGAAGGACTTCATCGTAGCAAGGAGATAGATCGATTCCAGCAGGTTGGTCTTGCCCTGGCCGTTATTTCCATAGAATACGTTGAATTTTGCGCCGGGCGCAAGCTCAAGGTTTTTCAGGTTACGGAAGGAACCTAGCTTTAGCTTTATCAGTTTCATCGGGTCTTCTATGGCAACGGTGCAACCGACGCTCCTCTTAGAGGCGCATCGGCATGATGACTGCCATGAAATCGTCCTCCGCCGCCGCCTTCATGATGACCGGCGAGAGCTCGTCCTTGAACTTGAGCTCCACCTCGCGGTCCTCCATGACGGAGAGCACGTCGATCAGGTACTTGGCGTTGAAGCGGGCCGAGATGTTGTTCCCCTCGTACTGCACCTCGATCTCCTCCCGCGCCTCGCCGAGCTCCGGGTTGCTGGAAGAGATCACTATCAGCTCGGGATTGACGTCGATCTTGATCCCCTTGAACTTCTCGGAGGAGAGGATCGCCATCCTTTTCAGCGAGTGCAGGAACTTGTCCCGGTTGATCTGGACGTTGCGGTCGTTGTTGACCGGGATGACCTTGGTGTAGTCCGGGAACTCGCCGTCGATGAGCCGCATGACGACGACGGTGTTCCCCTTCTTGATGACCGCGGAGTTGTCCATGAAGCCGAGCATGATCTCCGCGGACTCCTCCTCCACCATCTTCTTCAGTTCGAAGATACCCTTTTTGGGGAAGATCACCCCTTTGCTGAGCTCCGGGCTGATGGTCCCTTCGACGACCTTCTGGGAGACCGAGAGGCGGTGGCCGTCGGTCGCGACCATCCTGAGGACGTTGCTCTCCCCCTCCTGGAAGGCCTTGATGAAGACGCCGTTCAGGTTGTACTTGGTCTCGTCGTAGCAGATGGCGTAGGAGGTCTTCTCGATCATGTTGGAGAGGATCTCGTTTTTAAAGACGATGAAGCTCTCCTCCTTCACCTTCGGGAAGTAGGGGAACTCCTCGGAGGAGAGTCCGACGATGTTGAAGCGGGCCTTGCCGCAGACGATCTCGACCCAGTCGTTCTCCTTGGTGGTGACGTGGATCTCCTCGTCCGGCATCTCCTTGACGATTTCATAGAGCTTCTTGGCCGAGACGGTGATCTTTCCTTCCCTGATGACCTGGGTGGGGTAGGAGCTCTTCATGCCTACCTCGAGGTCGGTCGCGGTGACGTAGAGCAGGTCGTTATGTACTTCCAACAAAGCGTTGGAAAGGATGGGCATGGTGTTTCTCTTTTCTACGATCCCCTGGATTCTCTGGAGGGCTTTCAAAAAAATCTCTTTGCTTATTTTGAATTCCATGGTTTCTCCCTTCCCCGTCGTGTGCTTCTTATAGTATGTTTTTAAGTCTTTTAAGTAGTAGTATATAGTGGCCTGTTGATATGTTGATAAGGCCCGTTACCCGGTGAAACGACGTCCCTTTCTGGCTGGAGAACCATCCCTCCATTGTGCGCCTTTTTTACCTTTTTTGCACAGGGTATCGTTTCCGGGGCTTTCGCGGCTCAGTTATGCACAGGTATCCCCATTACATGAACAGCCTTTTCTTGATATCTTCCACAGTCCCCTTGAAGTCCGGGTCCCCCGCCATCTGCTTCTCGATCTTCTTCACCGAGTGGATGATGGTGGAGTGGTCCTTGCCGCCGAACTTCTCGCCGATCTCCGGGTAGGAGGCCTTGGTGAGCTCGCGGCAGATGTAGATCGCTATCTGGCGCGGCACCACCAGGGTCTTGATCCTCTTGTCGCTCTTAAGTTCGGAGACCTTGATCCGGAAATGGTCCGCGACGTGCTTCTGGATCATCTCGACCGTGATCTCCTTGGTCTTCTCGACGATGATGTCCTTCATGACCTCGCGCGCCATGGAGAGCGTGATCTCGTTGCCGGTCAGGCTCGCGAACGCCTCCAGCCTGATCAGCATCCCCTCCAGTTCGCGGATGTTGCTGGTGGCTCCCTGGGCGAGGAAGAGCGCCACGTCGTTGGGGAGGTTCACCGCGTGCAGGTCGGACTTCTTCTTGAGGATGGCGATCTTGGTTTCCACGTCCGGCGGCTGGATGTCCGCGATCAGCCCCCACTCGAAGCGGGATCTGAGCCGCTCCTCCAGTCCCGGTATGTCCTTGGGGAACTTGTCGGAGGTGACCACGATCTGCTTGTGCGACTCGTAGAGGGCGTTGAAGGTGTGGAAAAACTCCTCCTGGGTCGCCTCCTTGCCCGCCATGAACTGGATGTCGTCGATCAGGAGCAGGTCCATCTTCCTGAACTTGTTGCGGAACTCCTCCATCTTCTTGTAGCGCAGCGAGTTGATCATCTCGTTCATGAACTTTTCCGACGAGTAGTAGCAGATCTTCGCCTTGGGGTTCTTGGCGAGGATCTGGTTCCCTATGGCGTTCACCAGATGGGTCTTGCCGAGGCCGACGCCGCCGTAGATGAAGAGCGGGTTGTAGTTGGTGGCCGGCTTGTTGGCGACCGCCTGGGAGGCCGCGTAGGCGAACTGGTTGCTCGCGCCGCAGACGAAGGATTCGAAGGTGTACTTGGGGTTCAGGTTGGGAAAGAATTCCGACTTCTTGTCTTTCTCCTTCTCCCGGTCCTTCTCCTTCTCTTTGTCCTTCTCCTTCTCCTTGGCGGGCGCCTGTCCCGGCAGGCTACCGGAGTGGGCCACCTCTTCGCCCCTTTGTTCGGCGATGTGGAACTCTATCTGGTAGGTCTTGGCATTGACCGCCGAGACGGCTTCCTTGATCATGGAGAGGTACTTGTCGATGACCCACTTCTGGAAAAAGGAACTCGGCACCTCAAGCACTATGGTGTCGTCCGTCGCGCCCAGAAATTTAAGGGGGTCTATCCAGGTGGTATAGGTTTGTCCGGTGAGGACTTTTTTAAGGTTTGCCTGGGCTTCTAGCCAAACGTTTTCCATGGAGAGAGGCCTTTTTAAAAACTGTTTTTGCACAGGTTTATCAACAACTGTTGATAATAAATTAGTGTGGTAATTTCAGCCATTTATGCGGTTATCGACAGTATAAGCCGATACTAATTTTATTGAAGCAGAAGACTAGCAGAGACACCCTTATTTTGCAAGGCAAAATTTGGCTTTGGAAAAAGACCTTGACAAGGAAGGGGCATTATGTTTAAGTTCCATGCTTACCTTTAAATTTAAAGTTGCCATCACGCTTAAGGAGTTGATAAAGATGAAAAGAACCTTCCAGCCCAGCAATGTCTCCAGAAAAAGAACCCACGGCTTTCTCGTACGCATGGCCACCAAGAACGGCCGTCTCGTGATCAAGAGGAGAAGGGCGAAAGGGCGCAAGCGTCTCTCCGTCGGCATCGCAACCAAATAAATTCCTGCTTGTCCAGCTCAGTTTTCCCCAAGGGTGAGCGTTTGCGCCGGCGTCCCGAGTTCCTGCAGTTCAACACGGGCGCAGCCAAGCTGCATACGCCGCACTTTCTGCTGCTCTGGAAGGACACGGCGCCGGCCGGGCCGCGGCTCGGTTTCACCGTGAGCAAGAAGGTTGGCAACGCGGTCGTCAGGAACAGCATCAAGAGAAGGTTGCGCGAGTTTTACCGGCAGAATAAGCCACTTTTCATAAAGGCAGACATCAACATCGTTGCCAAGAAAGGGGCGGAAGTGCTAGACTTTCACCACGTCTCATCAGAGCTCGCAGCCGCCCTCGGGCGGCTGCGTAACCGATATGCTAACTAGAATTCTATCAGGCCTGATTTTACTGTATCAGCGGTACATCTCTCCGTTCAAGGCATCTTCCTGCCGGTTTTACCCCACCTGTTCCCATTATTCCTTACAAGCATTGGAAAAGTACGGCCCCATCAAAGGTGGATGGCTGACGGCCACCCGTGTCCTGCGCTGTCACCCGTTTCACCCGGGCGGTTACGATCCGGTTAAATAGCCTCTTCAGGAGAACTTATGGAAAAAAGACTCATCATAGCTGTGGTACTCTCCATTGGGGTTTTGTACGCCTATTCCTTCCTGTTTCCCCAGGCGAAGCCGTTGCCGAACTTGCCCGCCGCGCAGCAGTCCGGGCAGGTTTCCGTCTCCGGTGCTCCGGTGCAGGGTGGGGCGGTTCAGCCGGTCGCCCCCGGCCAGCAATCTGCCTCCCTGCCGCAGCAGGTCGCCAACGCCCGTGACATAACGGTCGACACCGATCTTTACACGGCGGTCTTCTCCACGCAGGGCGCGGGACTCAAGAAGCTGGTCCTCAAAAAGTACCACGAAACTCCTGACAAGAATGGCAAGAACATCGTCATGCTGGACGAGAGCAACCCGGCCCGCTTCGGGCTGCTGAGCGATTCGAGGGAGTTCGGGGTCGCGCCGGCCACGGTATTCTCCAGTTCCGCCGAGAACCTCAAGCTTGCCGCCGGCAGCAAGGGGAGCCTAGATTTCACCGTCAGCACCCCCCAGGGGCTGCAGTTCAAAAAGAGCTACAGCTTTGCCGGCGACGCCTACCGCATCGGCCTTTCCGAAGAGGTGAGGAACGTCGGTGCCGTCAAGCTGGACGGCTCGCTGCACCTGTTGCAGAACGACCGCGTGGTACAGTTCAAGAAAGGGGAGGGGAGGTACGAGGTTTACGGTCCCTCCACCCTGGCCGACGACAAAGTCAACAACGACAAGCTCGACAACGTCCTGAAGGCTCCGGTGCAGTACGACAAGGGGGTGCTCTGGACTGCCTTCGCCGACAAGTACTTCGTCGACGCCATCATCGGAGAGAAGGGGAGCATCGCCTCGGTGCGTCTGAGCCACCCTGCATCTGACTCCCTGGTGAGCGATATCAGCAGCCCTGCCATTTCCGTGGCGCCCGGGCAAGCGGCCACGGTCGACTACTCCCTGTATTTCGGACCCAAGGACCTCGATGTCCTCAAGGCCCAGGGGAGCCGGCTGGATGAGGTGATCAACTACGGCTGGTTTGCTCCGGTCTCCAAGCCGCTGATCTTCGCGCTCAAGTTCCTCTATAACTACACCGGCAACTACGGTTTCGCCATCATCATCATCACCGTCATCCTGAAGATGCTCTTCTTCCCGCTCACCCACAAGAGCTACAAGTCGATGAAGGAGATGCAGAAGCTGCAGCCGAAGATGGCCGAGCTCAAGGAAAAGTTCAAGAATGACCGGGATGCCATGAACAAGGCGGTCATGGAACTTTACAAAACCCACAAGGTGAACCCGATGGGTGGCTGTCTGCCGATGATCGTGCAGATTCCCGTTTTCTTCGGCCTTTACCGGGCGCTCATGTACTCCATCGAGCTCAGGCATGCGCCGTTCATTCTCTGGATCACCGACCTCTCGGCCAAGGACCCTTACATGGTCACGCCGATCGTCATGGGCGTCACCATGTTCATTCAGCAGAAGATGACCCCCTCCAACATGGATCCGGTCCAGGCCAAGATGATGCTGGCGCTTCCGGTGGTGTTCACCTTCATGTTCCTGAACTTCCCGTCCGGCCTGGTCGTCTACTGGCTGGTCAACAACGTGCTGACCATCGCACAGCAGATGTACATCAACAAGTCGATCAACGCGTAAAAACAGGTTGAGGTTAAGGTTGAGGTTGAGTGTAACCCTTCATCCTTAACTTTAGCCTTACCTTGGTTCTTTTAGCTCAACCTCAACCTCAAGCTTGACCTGGTATTTCCTATGTATGTGCGTGACACAATAGCTGCAATCAGCACGCCGGTCGGTGAGGGCGGGATCGGGATCATCAGGGTGAGCGGCCCTGCCTCCCTGCCGATCGCCCGGAACATATTCAGAGCTAAATCGAACGGTGGCCTAAAAAGCCACCGTTTTTCTTATGGCGTCGTAGTGCGCCCCGAGACCGGCGAACTCCTCGACGAGGCGATGCTGGTCTATATGAAAGGGCCCAATTCCTACACCCGCGAGGATGTCGTGGAGATTCAGTGCCATGGCGGCACCCTCGTCGTGGCGCGCATCCTCTCCTTGGTGATCGGTGAGGGTGCCCGGCTGGCCCAACCAGGCGAGTTCACCAAGCGCGCCTTTCTTAACGGCCGCATCGACCTGGTGCAGGCCGAGGCGATCATGGACGTCATCGCCAGCAGGACGGAGGCCTCCCTCGCCCTGGCCCAGCACCAGCGGGAGGGGCTGCTCTCCGGCCGCATTGCAGCCGTCCGCGACGGGATACTGTATGCGCTGGCCTACGTGGAGGCGCTGATAGATTTCCCCGAAGAAAAACTGGACCTTGCTGTCGAGCGCGACGTACTGGGCCGGGTCGCGCCGGCTTTGGCCGAACTCGAGACGCTCATCGCGGGATTCGACGAGGGGAGGGTGCTGCGTGACGGGGTGTCCGTGGTGATCGCCGGCAAGCCGAACGTCGGCAAATCGAGCCTGCTGAATACCCTCCTGAAGGAAAAGCGCGCCATTGTCACCGCCGTTCCTGGTACCACGCGCGACGTCATCGAGGAGGTCGTCAACATCAACGGGCTTCCGGTCAAACTGCTCGACACTGCCGGGATCAGGGATTCCGAGGACCAGGTGGAGCAGGAGGGGGTGCGGCTTTCCTTGGAAAGGATTCCGCGGGCCGACCTGGTGCTTTTCGTGGTGGATTCTTCCGCTTCCTTTTCCGGGGAGGATCAGGCTATCCTGGACGCCATCGGTTCCAAGAGCGCCATCGTGGTCAGGAACAAGTCGGACCTTCCGAGTTGCTGCCGGCTCCCCGCTGGACTCCGGGCGCCGGTTGTCGCCATCTCCACCGTTACGGGGAGCGGCATAGCTGATTTGCGCGACGCCATCCATGCTTCCTTCATGCACGGCAAGGCCATAGATGGCAGGGAATTTGTCGCAGTCTCTCATGCCAGGCACCGCGACGCCCTGCTGAAGTCGCAGGAGGCGCTGTTTCGTTTCTGCGCCAATCTGCAGGCGGGAGTCAACATGGAACTCCTCCCCATCGACCTGCGCGATGCCCTGGACGCCGTAGGCGAGGTGACCGGCGAGACGACCGCCGATGACGTACTGGACCGGATATTTTCCAGCTTCTGCATCGGTAAATAGGATTGTTTCACGTGGAACAATTGCTTTTCTTTATTGTATAACAGCTGGTTGCCAGTCAGCTTGGTTAATTGGAGCGTTCATTTCGACTCTGCTCTGCGCACGGCAGCGTTAAGGGGGGCAGTACCTACCCGGCGTTTGCCGGGCGTGGCTCGTGCGGGCTCGTGCGGGCACGGGTGAGCACGGGTGAGCACGGGTGAGCAAGGGTGAGCAAGGGGCACCGACCAGACGACTGCGCGCGTAATGGTCGAAAACCTCCCTCACCCAGCCCCTTGTATATTACACAAGGGTTGTTTATGTTTTTCCATCAACTGTTTTGCGGGACATGGCAGCACGTCGCCCCTCTGGGAACCAAAGCCCGTGGGAGAGCCTGAAGCGCCATGTCCTCTCTTCAACATCCCGAACAGTTGCCTGGGACATTTATGATCCCGAATCCGCAAGGCTGGGAGAGAAGATGACTGACATGATCGTTGGAATCGACGTTAGCAAAGCACAGCTTGATGTAGCCGTAATTCCCAGTAATGAGCGCCTAGCTGCAGCCAATGACGAGGATGGCTGCAGGGAATTGACCGCAATACTCAAGACATTGGCGCCAAAGTTGATCGTCTTAGAAGCAACAGGCGGTCTCCAAAACTTGGTGGTTGGCATCCTGGTTAGTGAAGGATTGCCCGTAGTGGTTGTCAATCCTTGTCAAGTCAGAGACTTTGCTAAGGCATGCGGCAAGCTTGCTAAACTGACCCTATTGACGCAAGAGTAATTGCCCGGTTCGGTGAAGCCATAAAACCAGAGCTCCGCCCTATTAAAGACGAAGAACACCAAGTACTTACTGCTCTGATCACCCGTCGGCGCCAAATCATTGATATGATCACGGCAGAGAAGAACCGCCTCGGTAGCTCCCACCAGAGCGTGAAAAAGGACATCCGAGAAAACATCAGTTGGCTTGAGAGCCGGCTCCAGGATGTCGATGACGATCTGTCCAAGCTGATCAACGAGAATGCCGTCTGGAAGGGCAAAGCCGACATCTTAACCAGTTGCAAGGGGATTGGCCCCGTTGTCTCAACGACCCTTCTTTGTGCGCTTCCAGAACTTGGAACCCTAAACCGCCGAGAGATCAGTGGCCTGGTCGGCGTATGCCCCTACAATCGCGACAGCGGCAAAATGCGAGGCAAAAGAGCAATATTTGGAGGCAGAGCAACTGTAAGGGCGATGTTATACATGGCCACTTCATCTGCCAGACGATTTAACCCAGCCATCAAAGCATTTTACGACCGGCTACGGCTTGCTGGAAAAATCCACAAAGTTGCCATGGTGGCGTGCATGAGGAAGTTGCTCACCGTCCTCAACGCAATGCTAAAAGAGATGAAACCCTGGTCTCCTGATTTTGCGTAACCCGTTTTCCCCTTGACTATGAACACAGTTGCTCTCCCGGGGGGGCGAGGGTGAGCCTCATCGAGTAGGCAATGAGGGACGCAAAGACCAAGCTAAACAACCGGCAGTCCTAAGAACCCCTCGCCCTCCGGGAGAGGGGCAGGGGTGAGGGATCCGGCACGGAGCTATTCGCCTCCTCTGTTTTGACGCCGATAACCTCAAGCCCGAATAATCAGATTTGTTCCACGTGGAACAAACCGGAAATACCTTGGGACATCCGGTGGTTTGTTGCCTGCCTCCCGCAACTTTTGCCAAGCGCGAAGCGCCGGCACCCGTTCCGGAATACTACGATGTGCGATTACCCCTCAGTTGAACAGGGAGCAGAGCTTGATAGTTTACGACAAAAGATATGATGTCATCGTGGTCGGGGCAGGGCATGCCGGCTGCGAGGCGGCGCTGGCTGCAGCACGCATCGGCCGTTCGACGCTGCTCTTGACCATTAACCTGGACGCCATCGCGCTCATGTCCTGCAACCCGGCCATCGGGGGGCTTGCCAAGGGACACCTGGTGAAGGAGATAGACGCGCTGGGAGGCGAGATGGGTCGCAACATCGACGCCACCGGCATCCAGTTCCGGGTGCTCAACACCAGGAAGGGCCCGGCCGTGCGGGCCTCCCGCGCCCAGGCTGACAAGCAGCTCTACCGTCTCAGGATGAAGAGCGTCATGGAGCTCCAGGACAACCTGGACCTCAAGCAGGTGGAGGTGACCGCGCTGCACCTCCAGGACGGAGCCGCCGCAGGGGTCGACACCAGGGGAGGCGTGCGCTTTCTCGGGAGGACCGTCATCCTCACCACCGGAACCTTCATGCGCGGCCTGATCCACATCGGCCTGGTGAACTATCCGGGCGGCAGGGCAGGGGACCTCCCCTCGATCGGGCTCTCGGAGCGGCTGGTGGATTACGGCTTCGACGTAGGCAGGCTGAAGACCGGCACCCCGGCCCGGCTCGACGGCAGGACCATCGATTTCAGCCGGCTGGAACCTCAGTACGGCGACGAGCGCCCGATACCCTTTTCCTTCTCCAACGAAAGGATCGAGCAGACCCAGGTTCCCTGCCACATCGCCTACACCAACCCGAAGGGGCACGACATCATCAGGAGCGGCCTGGACCGCTCTCCCTTGTACGCCGGGATCATCGAGGGGATCGGGCCGAGGTACTGCCCCTCCATCGAGGACAAGGTGGTCCGCTTCCCGGAAAAGGACCGCCACCAGACCTTCATCGAGCCGGAGGGGCGCGACACGGTCGAGGTCTATCCGAGCGGGCTCTCCACCTCGCTGCCCATCGACATCCAGTGGGCCTTCTACCGGAGCATCGAGGGGCTGGAGCGGGTGGAGATCATGCGCCCCGCCTACGCCATTGAGTACGATTACGTCAACCCGATCCAACTGCACGCCTCCCTGGAGACCAAGCTGGTCGCCAACCTGTACCACGCGGGGCAGATCAACGGCACCTCCGGTTACGAGGAGGCCGCCGCCCAGGGGCTGATGGCCGGCATCAACGCCGCACTGCGGGTGCAGGGGAGGGAACCGCTCGTGCTGGGGAGGCACGAAGCCTACATAGGCGTCATGATCGACGACCTGGTGACCCTGGGCACCAAAGAGCCCTACCGGATGTTCACCTCGCGTGCCGAATACCGCCTGCTGCTGCGGGAGGACAATGCCGACCTCAGGCTAAGGGAGCAGGGGCACGCGGTAGGCCTGGTGCCGGATGAGCTCTACGCGGGCTACCTTGCCAAGAAGGAGCGCATCGACGGCGAGCTGGAACGGCTCGGCCGCGAGCGGCTCACCCCTTCGGCGGCGGGTGCGGAGTTGCTGCGCGACTGGGATCTGGTCGGGATGCAAAACGCCATCAGCTACGAGCATCTGCTGCGCCGGCCCGATTTTACCTGCCAGGACCTGGCCAGGATCGATCCGGGGATTATGGAGTTGCCGGAAACCATCAGGGAGCAGCTGGAGATTCAGATCAAATACAAGGGATACATCACCCGCCAGCTCGACCAGGTGGAGCGCGCGGTCAAGCTCGAGAGCGCCAGGATCCCTCTCGATCTGGATTACGGGGCGATTTCGGGGCTCTCCACCGAGGTGCGCGAAAAACTGGCGCGCTTCCGTCCCGATACCCTGGGCCAGGCCTCGCGCATACCGGGCATGACCCCGGCGGGGATCACCATTCTTTCCATAGCGCTGAAGGCGAGGAGCGGCCGATGAAACAGCACGCCAAGGACCTCCTGGTTTCCGGGGCCAGGGAGCTGGGGATTTCGCTCGGCAGCGAGCAGATAGCGCGCCTCGATCTTTTCGCCGAGGAGCTCAAAAAGTGGAGCAGGAAGATAAACATCACCGCCATCACCGACGACGAGGGGATCGCCGTCAAGCATTTCGTCGACTCGCTCAGCCTGCTGAAGGCCGTGCAGGGACCCGGCCGGTTGCTCGACATAGGTTCGGGAGCCGGGTTCCCCTGCATCCCGGTGAAACTGGTGTCCCCCGATCTCGAGGTGGTTTCGGTCGACGCAGTGGTGAAAAAAATCAGCTTCCAGAAGCAGGCCGTGCGGCTTTTAAATCTGGCGCAGTTTACCGCGACGCATGTGCGCGCCGAAACGCTTGCCGCGACCTATCCGGGGTATTTCGACTGGGTGGTCTCCCGGGCGTTTTCCGACATCCCGTCCTTTGTCGCCATGGCCCTGCCGCTTCTCAAGGATGACGGCCGGATCGTCGCCATGAAAGGGCGCAACGCTGGCGAGGAGGTGGCCGCCTCCGAGGGTCCCCTCGCCGAACTGGGAGCCAGGGTGGATTCGGTGCTCGATTTCCAACTCCCGGGTGCCGGCGACGCCAGGTCGCTGGTCATCATCGTCAAAAAATGATGTATTATTTCTAATGTGCTCTCAGGCGAAAGAATTCGCCCCAAAAAGCCGCGCGAGGGCTCGTTGCAGGTTCCGGGTTGCGAAAGGCCGAGAAATGGCCTTGTACGTGAAATTTCGCAGCCTAAAATTTAGGCAATATCGTCCTTCAGGGGAAGGAAATTCAAATTAGAGGTGGCGGGTCGGCTGCCTGGCGCATCCCTCACCCCGGCCCTCTCCCGGAGGGCGAGGGGGAGCTTATCCGAGTCGACAATAAGGGAGGGAACGCCAACTGCAACAACCGGCAGTTGCAGGAACCCCTCGCCCCCCGGGAGAGGGGCAGGGGTGAGGGAGGCGTCACCGGCGACAAATCTTCCCCGTCAACCGGGCCTCACGCCGACCGGCGCAGGATGCCGGAAGCACCAGCAATAATTTTGACAATTGCCAGAGTTATATGTTAAGAATAAAAACTTTTATTGTTTACGGATGGTATTTTCTCGGAAGCAAAACGTATTACTAGCAGCAGCACAAGGAGGTAGCCCATGTTCCAGGGAAGTATCGTTGCCATCGTCACACCGTTCATCAATGGCGCGGTTGACGAAGAGAAGCTGCGGGAGCTGGTGGAATTCCAGATCGAAAATGGCACCGACGCCATTGTCCCCTGCGGCACCACCGGTGAGTCCTCGACGCTTGACTATGCCGAGCACGACAGGGTCATCAAGATCGTCGTCGAGCAGGTGAACAAGAGGGTTCCGGTCATCGCTGGCACCGGCTCCAATTCCACCCGAGAGGCGATCGAGATCACCGGGCACGCCAAGGCACTCGGCGCGGACGGGGCGCTCCTGGTGACGCCGTACTACAACAAGCCTTCCCAGGAAGGGCTCTACCTGCACTACAAGGCGATCGCCGACGCCGTCGCGCTGCCCCAGGTGCTCTATAACGTACCCGGGCGCACCAGCGTGAACCTGCTGCCCGAGACCGTGGCGCGCCTTGCCGTGCACCCGAACATCGTCGCCATCAAGGAGGCGACCGGATCGCTGCAGCAGGCCTCCGAGGTCCTGGCGCTGTGCGGCGAGAACATCACGGTCCTCTCCGGTGACGACTTCATCACCCTGCCGATGATGGCCTGCGGCGCCAAAGGGGTGATCTCCGTCACCGCCAACATCATGCCGGCGGAGGTCGCCGCCCTGGTCGACGCCTTCAACGACGGCAACATGGAAGAGGCCAAGAGGCTGCACCTCTACCTGCTGAAGATCTCCAACGCCATGTTCATCGAGACCAACCCGGTGCCGGTGAAGACGGGGGTGGCGCTCATGGGCAAATGCCGTGACGAGGTCCGTCTCCCGCTGGCGCCGCTGGCCGAGGCGAACCGGGCCAAGCTGACCGCGATCATGAAGGAATACGGGCTTATCTAAGGAGTCGCAAGCATGATTAAGATTGCTGTGTGCGGGGCTGCAGGGCGCATGGGCGGGCGGATCATCGCCGCCATCAAGGAAGCGGAAGGCGTGCAACTCTCCGGGGCCCTGGAGCGTCCCGGGCATCCCATGGTCGGCCAGGATGCCGGCTACAACGCGGGGCTGGGCGCCATCGGGCTTCCCATCAGCGACGACCTGAACGCGGTCGTCGCCGGGTGCGACGTGCTGATCGACTTCACCACCCCCAAGGTTTCCCTCAAGAACCTCGAGGTCTGTGCGTTGCAGGGGAAGTCCATCGTCATCGGCTCCACCGGTTTCACCCCGGAGGAGCGCGCCTTCGCGGCGGAACTGGCGCGTGAGATCCCGGTCGTCATCGCCCCGAACATGTCGGTCGGGGTGAACGTCTGCTTCAAGGTGCTGGCCGACGTGGCCAAGATTCTCGGCGAAGATTTCGACGTCGAGATCGTGGAGGCGCACCACCGCCTCAAGAAGGATTCCCCCTCCGGGACCGCGGTCAGGATGGGCGAGGTCGTGGCGAACGCGCTCGGGCGCGATTACAACAAGGTCGCCAACTACCATCGCGAGGGGATGTGCGGCGAGCGGAGCCACGAGGAGATCGGGATGCAGACGGTGCGGGGCGGCGACATCGTCGGCGAGCACACCGTCTACTTCATCGGCATGGGCGAGCGGGTGGAGATCACGCATCGCGCCCACACCCGGGACATGTTTTCCCGCGGGTCCGTGCGCGCCGCCAAGTGGGTGGTGAGCGCCCAGCCCGGCGTCTGGGACATGCAGGACGTCCTGGGGCTGCGGTAACCTTTCAATTTGATCCCCGGTCCTTGAACTACTTGAGGCCCTTTAAACCTGGAAAATAGCTTCGCGATAGCGCATAGGAGAAAGTTTTAATGGCACAGATTAACGACAATTACCTGAAACTCAAGGCTGGCTACCTGTTTCCGGAAATCGGGCGCCGGGTGCGTGCCTTCGCCGCAGCAAACCCGGAGGCCAAGGTGATCCGCCTGGGGATCGGCGACGTGACCCAGCCGCTCACCCCGGCCATCCTCGAGGCGTTCCACGCCGCGGTGGACGACCTGGGAAGCGAGAGTTCCTTCATGGGGTACGGCCCGGAGCAGGGGTACGACTTCCTGATAAACACCATCATAGAGAAATCCTACAACCCGCTGGGCGTCGAGCTGAAGACGACCGAGATGTTCATCTCGGACGGCTCCAAGTGCGACTGCGCCAACATCCTCGACATCTTCGCGCTGGACAACACGGTCGCCATCGGCGACCCGGTCTACCCGGTCTACAACGACACCAACGTCATGATCGGGCGCACCGGCGAGGCGGACGAGAAGGGGTATTACCAGGGGCTGGTCTACATGCCCTGCACCGAGGCAAACGGCTTCTTCCCGGCCTACCCGGAGGAGAAGGTGGACATGATCTACCTCTGCTTCCCGAACAACCCGACCGGTGCGGTCGCCACCAAGGAGCAGCTCAAGGGGTGGGTGGACTACGCCCTGGCCAACAACTCGGTCATCCTCTTCGACGCGGCCTACGAGGCGTTCATCACCGACCCCTCCATCCCGCACTCCATCTACGAGATCGAGGGGGCCAAGCGCTGCGCCATCGAGTTCCGCTCCTTCTCCAAGACCGCCGGCTTCACGGGCGTACGTTGCGGCCTGGTGGTCGTCCCCGAGGAACTTGAGGGTACCACCGCAACCGGCGAGAAATACAGCTTCAACAAGCTCTGGCTGCGCCGTCAGACCACCAAGTTCAACGGCGCCTCCTATCCGGTGCAAAAGGCCGCCGCAGCGGTCTACACGGAGCAGGGGTGGCAGGAGACCAAGGCGAACATCGACTACTACATGGAGAACGCCAGGATCATCCGCGAAGGGCTTGCCGAGGCGGGACTCACCGTCTATGGCGGTGTGAACGGCCCCTACATCTGGCTCAAGACCCCGGCGGGGCTCACCTCCTGGGACTTCTTCGACAAGTTGCTCAACGAGTGCAACGTGGTGGGGACCCCCGGCAGCGGCTTCGGACCCTCCGGCGAAGGGTACTTCCGCCTGTCGGCCTTCGGCAACCGTGACAACGTCATCGAGGCGGTCGCGCGGATCAAGAAGAACCTGAAATAGCCGGTTAACAGGGTTAACAGGTAGATACGACAAAGGGCGCCCGAAAAGGCGCCCTTTGTTTTTACTAGCGGCCAAAGCAGGGATCAGCGACCCAGCAGCCGCATCAGCTCGCGATCGAAGGCGGGGAGGTCGTCCGGTTTGCGTGAGGTTATCAGCTGGCCGTCCACGACCACCTCGCTGTCCTCATACCTGGCACCGGCCTCCTTCAGCTCCGGCGCGACGCTCTCGTAGCAGGTGGCGCGGCGTCCCTTCAGCAAACCCGCCGAAACGAGTATCTGCGGCCCGTGGCAGATGGCCGCGACCGGCTTTCCCTCCGCCATAAAGGAGCGGACTATCTCCTGAACCGCGGGATCGTCGCGGATCGCCGCCGGCGCTTTGCCTCCGGGGAGAAGCAACGCCCCGTATTCGGCAGGCGCTATGTCCTTAAATAGCTTGGTGACGGGCACTTCATATCCGTGTTTGCCGCGAATGGTTTCGCGCGTCTGCGAGGCGATATCCACCGTGCAGCCTGCCTCGCGCAGCCGGTAAAGGGGGACCAACAGCTCGCTGTCCTCGAAATTGTCCGCGCTTAAAATCAAGGCTTTCATGGTTTTCCTCCTTCGCGGCGGTCCGCCGCGCTCTCCGGCCCGCCGTGCTCCACCCAAACCCCGCGCCGCCAAGCACACTCAGCGGGCCGAGTTGCTTCGAGCGAGCCGTGGCCTCGGTTGCCCCGATGCCCGCATCGGGTTCTCAACTCCCTTCATTTTACCATGAATTCGGACTCTTTTGCTCGGGTTGCCGCACGCCGGCGACACGCTTTTGAGGGAGAGTTGCGCCCGTCCCCGCGGGACCTCCCCTCAACCCTGGTCGAAAAGCCCCACCAGGGCGTCGAAGTCCAGGCGCTCCTCGGCGAGGCTGCGTATCAGGTCGAGCTTCTCGGTGTCCTCGGCGGTGATCTTCGAGACATCCTCGGTGATGATGCGGTAGAGTTCGGCGGTGGAGTGCTTCTGGGTGCGCAGGTAGGGGATGTTGCTGCGGTCGATGATGCGCTGGGTGATGGTGCTGACCGGGGAGATCCCCGGGATGACCAGGCCCGAGACCAGGGCGCGGTACTCCGGCATCTGGTAGAGGTTGGCGAGCGTCACCAGGAGCTCGTCGCGGCTGCTGGTAACCAGGAGCAGGGTGGACTCGCGCAGCATTTCGGTCACCCGCTGGGTCGAGGCCGCCCCGATCTGGACGTGCTGGATGATGCGCCCCACGTCGCGGCGGTTGCCGTGCAGCGGGAGGTCGAGCAGGCGCGATACCCGGCGCAGAGTCGGGTTGGCCAGGACCGACTTGTAGTCGAAACCGCCGACCACCGAGAACGGCTGATCGGCGAGGGCACGCTCCAGGTAGTCGAGGGTGACGTCGCGCTTGTCGGCATAGAGCTTGTTCGCCATGACCGCACGCACCTCGGCACCCTCCAGCTGGAAAAGCGCTATATTCATGAAAACGGTGTCGATGACGTTGCCGACCCCCCCCCCGGTGATCATCAGGACCGGCGCGTCCAGCAGGCGGGCGATGCGCGCGTTGGAGAGCTTCAGCACGGAGCCGACTCCCGGATGGCCGGACCCCTCGATGATGATGAAGTCGCACTTCTTCTCCAGTTCGGCGAAGGCGCGCAGGATCCGCTCCTCCAGTTCGGCGAAGGGGACCTCGCCGTCGATCGCTTTGCGCGTGGTGTCGGGGTAGACCACCACCGGCGACATGTAGCGCAGGTCCTTGGACAGGTCGAACACCTGCGCTATCAGGGCGGCGTCCTTGTCGACGGAGTGGCCCCGCAGGGTGGTCGGCTTGGGGCCGAGCGGCTTGATGAAACCGACCCGGCCGTACTTCTTTTGAGCCAGATGCAGCAGGGAGATGCTGATGGTGGTCTTCCCTATGTTCTGCCCCGAGGCGGCGATAAAGATCTTCTTGGCCATTGCAGGATCCTTGGTTGACGACCGACGCTAGCAAGCGCCGCGGCGTGGACTGGTTCGCGATGTCAGGAAATCAGGGGTCCGGAAAAGATGCCGTATACAAAACGCCCGTCATAATCGTACGCGGGGGCCGATATGTCAAGCACGTTAGCGGGAAGAGCCGGGAAAAGGGGTCCAAGTCAGCCGCTTGTTTTTTCCCTGCCATCGGGTGTATCATAACCTTCATGAGACCTGCTGACCTTCACGAGCGGCTGTATTACTACACGGAGTCCGAAGAACTGCTGAACCGGTGCACCCACGGATTCGGGGTACTGCTGAGCCTCATTGGAGTGATCGCCCTGATCACGCTGGCCGCCCGGGAGCACGACAGCTACCGCCTGGCCAGTGCCTGCATCTACGGCGGCGCGATGGTCACCTTCTACTGTCTCTCCACCGCTTACCACTCCGTGCGCAAGCCCTACGTCCGCTACGTGTTCCGCATCCTGGACCACGCCAGCATCTACCTGATGATCGCCGGGAGCTACACGCCGTTCACCCTGGTCACCCTGCGGGGGCCCTGGGGGTGGTCGCTCTTCGGCATGGTCTGGGGGCTGGGCACGGTCGGGGCGGTCCTGAAGATATTCACGGCGCACAAGCTGCGGGTCATCGGGCCGCTGCTCTACATCGCCCTGGGGTGGAGCGTGGTGTTCGCGCTGAAGCCGCTCTCCGCGGCGCTGGCGACCAACGGCCTGTTGCTGCTCTTCGCCGGCGGCGCGGCCTACACGGTGGGGGTGCTCTTCTACCTCTGGGACCGCCTCCCCTACAACCACGCCATCTGGCATCTCTTCGTGCTCACCGGCAGCGCCTGTCACTTCATGGCCATCTTCCACTATGTGACCCCCCTCCACCTTTAGAACTCACCCGGTAGCCCCACCGCAGTCCCCCTTCCCGGCAGCACCTGGCGGCATTTCGATACGATGGCTAGCCGCGGGGCGCGCAGCCCCACGGAGGGGCGGCCCCGGCTGGAAGCAGGGAAATGATAGAAAATCGAAATGAAAAAAAGCTAATCAAAATGTTCAAATTATGTTATAGAGGTGATGCGGGCTCCACACCGCAACAGTCCTGACTCATCCGGCCGTTGCTCTGACACCCGCTAGGTCGCTCCCGTTGTTCCATCCCCCTTCTGCCACTGTTCGGATTTCCGGGTCGACTCACAACACCTGCTCCCTTTGCCTCGCCGAGGCTTCGAGGTACGGGTGTCCGGCAGTTGCTGCTGTCCGAAACCTCACCGGCGTTAGTTGATTCTGGAGCAGGCGTCCTCCGGGAGAACTGGAATGGCTTGGAATAGAAAAAACGGCAGCCCGTGGCTCGCCTATGTGATTGCCGCGCTGCTCCCGGTGTGCGCCGCGCTGCTGCGGCTCAAGTTGCAGGGGGTGCTCGGGCTCAACTCGCCTTTTCTCACCTTCTATCCCGCGGTCATACTGGCGGCGCTTTTGGCCGGCCTTCCCGGCGGGCTGCTGGCGACCGGGCTTTCCGGCAGCCTGGCCTGGCGCCTCTGGGTCGAGCCGGCCGGCACCCCCTCCGCCGCCAACGGCGCGCACCTGCTGGAGACGGCGCTGTTCCTGATCAGCTGTTCGATGATTTCCGCCGTCACGGCATTGCTGCTGCGTGCCCGGGCGCGGGCCTGCGAGGCGGAGGCGAAGACCAGGCTCACGGCTCAGAGGGAACAGGCCTCCATCCAAAGGGAGCGCAATTTCCTGCGCCAGGTCATCGATGCCTTCCCGAGCGCCGTTTTCGTCAAGGACCGACAGGGGACCCTGGTCCTGGTGAACCGGGCGATGGCGAAATTCCACGGCACGGAGGTGGAGAACCTGGAAGGCAAAAGGGTCTGCGACTTTGGACTGGTCCCGGATGACCTGGCGTCCAGGTTCTCCGACGAGGACCGCGAGATCTTCTCCGACCCCAAGGTGCTGCATTCGGCGGCGACAATCCGCGACGCAGGTGGGAACGCGCACAGCTTCGAGACGGACAAGTCGCCCCTTTACAACGAGGACGGCTCCTGCGACAAGCTGCTCGTCGTCACGACGGACGTCACCGAGCGCAAGCAGGCGGAGGAGGCGCTGCACGAGAACCGGGAGCTCCTTAACTCGATCATCACGGGAACGCCCGACGCCATCTACGTCAAGGACACCGCCGGCAAGTACCTGCTCTTCAACCGCGCAGCCCAGAAGATCACCGGCAAAAGCGGCGGGGAGGTCCTGGGCCGGGACGATTCGGAAATTTTCTCGCCCCAGGAAGCGCTGGCCATGGTTCGGGAGGACCGGAGCGTCATGGGAACCCGCAGCGTCGAGACCTTCGAGAACACGCTTACCGACGCACTGGGGAGGAAGCGGGTCTTCCTGAACACCAAAGGGCCGCTGTACGATGACCATGGCACCCTGACCGGCACCTTCGGCATATCGCGCGACATCAGCGAGCAGAAACAGGTGGAGCAGGAGTTCCGCCATCTCAACGACGAGCTGGACAAGCGGGTAGCCGAGCGCACCGCCCAGCTCGAGGCGGCCAACCGGGAGGTGGAGTCCTTCAGCTACTCGGTGTCGCACGATTTGCGCAGCCCCCTGCGCCACATCAACAGTTACGCCGCCATCCTGATGGAGGAGCTGGGGCCAGGGGTCTCCGCCGAGGGGAAGGACAGCCTGGAGCGCATCTGCAAGGCGAGCAACAAGATGGGGAGGCTGATCGACGACCTGCTCGAACTGGCGCGCACCAGCCGGCTGCCGCTCAGCGAGGAGCAGATAGACCTGAGCCGGCTGGCGACCATCTGCGGCCTCATGCTGAAGCAGACCGAGAAGAGCCGCCGGGTCGAGTTCCTGATCGCGGACGGGCTGCAGGTGCTGGGAGACAAGACGCTCCTGAGGCTCGTGGTGGAGAACCTGCTCGACAACGCCTGGAAGTATACGGTGGGGGAAAGCGTGGCGCGCATCGAGGTGGGGAGCGAGGTCAGGGACGGGCGGCAGGTCTTCTTCGTGAGCGACAACGGGACCGGCTTCGACATGGCGTACCGCGAGAAACTGTTCAGCCCGTTCCAGCGGCTGCACGGCGCCGAGTTCGAAGGAAACGGCATCGGCCTCGCCACCGTGAAGCGGGCCGTCGAGCGCCATGGCGGCACCATCTGGGCCGAAGGCGAGGTGGGCAACGGTGCGACCTTCTATTTCACCCTCGGCAGGGACGAGGTCGGAGTGCACCGGCCGCTGCGCCAGCAAAACGGCTAGCCGCAAACAGCAGGAACCCGACGGTCGGTAGGAACCCGTCCCACGAAAGGGCGGGGGCAAACAGCAGGAACGCGGGCCACAAAAAGGGCGGGGGCATCAGATGCCCCCGCCCCCCGTGTTTCAGCGCCCCGCTTCCGCTACTTCACGTGACACTCGCTGCACTTGGTCGGTCCCATCCCCTTGTCGGCATGGCACCCTTTGCAGGTCTTGTGCGCCCAATCCTTGCCGAGAGCCGCGATCTTGCCACCCTCGTTGGTCTCGTGGCAGGTGGTGCAGGCCATGGCGTCCTGATGCTTCTTGTGCGGGAAGGTGACGTTGCCGTTTTTGGCGGGGAGTACGACCACGGCGCTCCCTGCGGCTGCGGCGATACCGGAGCAGAACAGGGACAGTGCGAGCGCGGCGAGGACAAGTTTCTTCATGATGGTTTCTCCTTGTATGGGTGAATTAGAATCACAGAGTAGGATACCCGGTTCTCGCGGCTTTGCAATCGGGTGCCGTGAAGAAAACTTGACAAACCCGGCTCGAACGGAGGAAAGTACCGGTAGCTCGAGCCGATCCGCCCCGGCGGGGAGCGCTCCCCACGCACCAGCGAGAAGCCCCGAAACATGAAACCGCCCACCCGACTCGAAATCCCGCCGACAGGCGAACCATCCCAGAACAGTCCGGCGGCCGGCCCCGGTCCCCCGGTCCCGCCGCTCGTCACCCTGCCGCTGGGAGAGTTCGCCCTGCCGGTGCCGCGTGCCGGAAGCATCGAGAGCCACTCCGGCTACGGGACCTCGGCCGCCGACGGGCAGGAGATTCACGGGCGCGTGCAGCGCAAGCGGGCCAAGAGCGACCCGGGCTACCAGGCGGAGGTGCCGGTGAGCCGGAGCTTCGACAGGGGGGGCTACCGGTTCCAGGTGAACGGGCGGATGGACGGCATCTTCAGGGGGCAGTCTGCCAGGATCGAGGAGATCAAGAGCTGCTTCAACCTGCACGACCTGGCGCGCCGGCTGGCGGAAAACGGGGATCACCCCTACTGCCTGCAGCTGAAGAGCTACGGCTTCTTCTACTGGCTGGAGCACGGGGTGGTCCCCGGCCTGAGCTTCCACCTGGTCTCCTCGCGAAACGGCGAGTCCCGGGACCTGGCGCTGGAGCTCGACCTGCCGAGCTACCAGGCCTGGCTGGAGCTGCGGCTCGACGAACTGGTCCTGGAGGCGGGGAGGGCGCAAAGGCGCGCGGCGCGCCGGGGGAAGCTGGCCGGCTGCCTCGCGTTTCCCTTCGAACGCCCCCGCCCGGGGCAGCTGGAGCTAATGCGGACCGTGCAAGAGGGGATGGAGCAGGGGGCGGCGCTCCTGGTCCAGGCCCCGACCGGGCTCGGCAAGACGGTCGGGGTGCTGCATCCGGTGCTCAGGGAGGCGCTGGGGCGCGGCCAGCAGGTGATCTACGTCACCCCCAAAAATTCCCAGCACCCGGTGGCGCAGGACGCGGTGGGGCGCTTCCGCGCGGCCGGCGCGCGGCTGGCCGCGCTCACCATCACCGCGAAAAACAAGATCTGCTTCAAGGACGAGCCGCTGTGCAACCCGGAATACTGCGAATACGCCCGCGACTATTACCAAAAGCTCGCCGGCGCGAACCTGCCCGACATCCTGGCCAGGAAAAAGGTCCTCACGCCCCGCAGCTTCAAAAAGCTCGGCGCGCAGTTCCAGGTCTGTCCCTTCGAACTGCAGCTGGCGGCCGTGCCGGAAGCGGACCTGGTGATCTGCGATTACAACTACGTCTTCGCGCCGCGCTCCGCCCTGGGGCGCGTCACCTCCCTGAGCCTCGGCCAGACCGGGAAGCCCAACCTGGTGATCGACGAGGCGCACAACCTGCCGGCGCGCGCCATGGATTACTACTCCCCGGCACTCTCGACGGCGCTGCTCGCGGAGCTGCGGGACTCCCTGGCCGGGCTGCCGCACCCCTTCGGGCGCGCGGCGCAGGAACTTTTGGACGGCTGCCTGGGGGCCGTCGAATCCTGCCGGCAGGGGAGGGGGTCCCAGCCGGCCAGGATCGATCCCCCCGCGGCCGGTTTCCTGGAGCAGGACGCCAAGCTGCGGGGGGTGCTGACGCGCTACCTCGAGTCGAACCTGGAGATCCGCGGGCGCGACCCGCTCCTGAGGCTGTGCCAGTACTGGTCCGATTTCACCCAGACCCTGGAGCTGGTGGCCGGGAGCGAGCAGGGGGAATTCTTCACCACCTGGCACCCGCAAGCGGGCGGTGCGACGCTGAAGATCACCTGCTGCGACGCCTCCGCCTTGATCGCGGGGTGCTATGCCGGCTTCCGGCGGGTGGTGGGGTTCTCGGCAACGCTGAAGCCCTTCGACTATTACGCCAAGCTCTCCGGGCTGGACCCGGAAAAGGTGCGGACCGCGGAATTCCAGAGCCCCTTCCCGGCGGCGCTGCGCAAGCTGATGATCATCCCGCAGGTCTCCACGCGCTACGCCCGGCGCGAGCGCAACTACGGGAAGATCGCCGACGCCCTGGAGAGGATCGTGGCGCTCAGGCCGGGCAACTATGGCGCCTTCTTTCCGAGCTTCGCCTTCCTGGAGCGGGTGGCCGGGCTCTTTCGGGCGCCTGCGGGGGTCCAGGTCGTGCTGCAGGAGCGCGGCATGTCGGCGGCGCGCTGCGAGGCGGTCCTGGAGCGGCTGCGCGCGCCAGGGGGCGCCAGCGTCGTCTTCGCGGTGCAGGGGGGCTCCTTCTCCGAGGGGATCGACTACCAGGGGGAGATGCTGGTCGGGGCCTTCGTCGTCGGCCCGCCGCTCCCCAACTTCGACCTGGAGCGCGAGGGGATGCGGGAGTACTACCAGCGGCGCTTCGGGGCCGGGTTCGAGTACGCCTACGCGATACCGGCCATGGCGAAAGCGGTCCAGGCCGCCGGCAGGGTCATCCGCTCCGAGACCGACCGGGGGATCATCGTCCTCATGGACGACCGGTTCCTGGAACGGGGCTTCAGCGGCTCCATGCCGGGCGACTGGTTCGAGACCGAGGCAAGGGAACTGGTTTCCGACGGCATCCTGAAGGAGCTGGCAGCATTCTGGGACAGTCACAGCCAAGGCTAGCTCCGCGAAAACGCGCTGGTCGGCTCCCCATGGGAGTCTTTTCTTCTGAGCAGTTCCTCATTCACCCCTCCCCGTATCGATACCCGCACCGCGCAGGGCCAGCAACGGAACCCCCCCGCCTGGATCGATCGCTCGCCAGTGCCAGCTCCGTACAATTAAAGTTAAATAATTTTGCCGACGGTGCTTAATTTCCCCGACAACTTGTCGATATGAGAAGCATTAGGTACTCCAACAAGCCCGACCATCAATGACGGAACGACATGATCAATGCACCGAAGGAAAACGAAACACCCCCGGTCCGCGGCGAGATAGCTGCCCTGCTCGTCAAGGAGGGGGTGATTACCGTGGAGCAGCTCGGCTACGCGCAGCGCGTGCGCTCCAAGCTCCACTCCGGCAGGACCCTGCTGGACGTGCTCCAGGAGCTGGGCTACGTCACCAAGGAGCAGATCGCCGCGACGCTGCGCAAGAACATCCTCTCCATCCGGATCGGCGACTTCCTCGTCGAGCTGGGGCAGGTCAGGGAAAACGACCTGAGCGCCGCCCTCAACCTGCAAAGGGAAGGGCGCGAGCGCAAGATGCTCGGGGACATCTTCATCGACAACGGCTTCATCGAGGAGCGCAAGTTCATCGAGGTGCTCTCCTTCCAACTCGGCATCCCCGTCGCGGATCTGGAATTCCGCAAGCTGGACCGCAAGCTCCTGGCCCGGGCCCCCTTCCAGGTCTACCGCGAATCCCTCTTCCTGCCGATCGGCCTGGAGGACGGGGCCGTGGTCGTGGTCTTTGCCAACCCCCTGGAGAAGCGCTGCCGGGACGCGGCGGCCAAGCTGTTCGGCGCCGGGCTGACACCGGCCATCGCCAGCAAGAAGTCGATCCTGACCGCCATCGGGGCCGCGGAGAAAAACGCCGGGGTCGAGGAGATGACCCTGGCCGACGAGAGCACGGTCGTCGGCATGATCAACAAGCTCTTCGACGACGCCATCACGGAGGGGGCCAGCGACATCCACATCGAGCCGCTCAAGGACCGGCTCCGGATCCGCTTTCGCTACGACGGCATCATGATGATGCACCAGGAGCTGCCGCTGGAGATCGCCCCGCAGCTGAGCACCAGGATCAAGGTCATGGCCCAGGCGGACATCGCGGAGCGGCGCCGCCACCAGGACGGGCGCATCCTCTACGAAAGCCGCCTGCACGGCTTCAACCTGGACCTGCGGGTCTCCTTCTTCATCACCATCTTCGGGGAGAAGATCGTGCTGAGGCTGTTGAGCAAGAAGGAGGCGATCCTCGACATCCACCAGATCGGCATGGCGCCCCGCATGCTGGCCCAGTTCATCGAGGACGCGCTGGAGACCCCGAGCGGGGTCATGATCATCACCGGGCCGACCGGCAGCGGCAAGACCTCGACCTTGTACGGCTGCGTGAGCCATCTCAACAACCTGAACACCAGCATCGTCACGGCGGAGGACCCGGTCGAGTTCGTCATCGAGGGGGTATCCCAGTGCTCCATCAACGCGAAGATCGGCGTCACCTTCGAGGAGACCCTGCGCCACATCGTGCGCCAGGACCCGGACATCATCGTGCTGGGGGAGATCCGCGACAACTTCTCCGCCGAGACCGCGATCCAGGCGGCCCTCACCGGGCACAAGGTGCTCACCACCTTCCACACGGAGGACTCCATCGGGGGGCTCCTGCGCCTGATGAACATGCAGATCGAGTCGTTCCTGATCTCCTCCACGGTCGTCTGCGTGGTGGCCCAGCGCCTGCTGCGCCTGGTCTGCAACGAGTGCGGCGAGCCGTACCAGCCCACCCCCGCGGAGTACAGCCGGCTCGGCTACAGCGCGAAGAACCTGGCGGGGGCGCGCTTCAGGACCGGGCGGGGGTGCAAGGGGTGCCGCTTCACCGGCTTCAAGGGGAGGATGGCGATCTTCGAGCTGCTGATCATGAATGAGTCGGTCAAGGAGGCGATCATGCTCAACAAGTCGTCCTCCGAGATCCGCCGGCTCTCCATGGAGACCTCCGGCATGGTCTCGCTCTTCGAGGACGGCCTGGTGAAGGCGGCCAACGGGCTGGTCTCCGTCCAGGAGGTGCTGCGGGACCTGCCGCGCATCAGCGTGCCGCGCCCCCTGGCGGAATTGAGACGGATACTGGGGAGCTGAGATGCGGGCCGAGGGCCCCCATCGGGAAGGATGACATGTCACAAGAGCAATCCATCGTAGATCTCATCAAGGGGGAACTCGCCTCCGGCACGGCGAGCATCCCGGTCTTCAACGCCGTGGCGGTCCGGCTGCAGCAGGTGCTCGCCCGCCCCAACTTCAGCCTCGAGGAGGTGAACCGGCTGATCAGCGCGGACACGGGGCTGGTGAGCCAGGTGCTGCGGGTGGCCAACTCCTCGTACTACTCCGGCCTGAGCAAGGTGGGGACCATCCAGGATGCCATCGTCAGGCTCGGCTCGCGCGAGGTGGCGAGCATCGCGATGCTCGCCACCCAGCAGGAGCTGTACCGTTCGGACGACCCGAGGTACAAGGCGATCATGCAGGTGCTCTGGAAGCATGCCTTCTGCTGCGCCGCCGGCAGCAAGTGGCTGGCGCTCAAGACGGGCTTCGACGCGCTGGCGCAGGAGGCCTTTCTCGCCGGGCTGCTGCACGACATAGGGAAGCTGTTCCTTTTGAAGGTGGTGGAGCAGGTCTGCAAGGAGAAGCGGCTCCAGGCGGGGACCACGCCGGCGATTCTGGGCGAGATCCTGGGCAGCATGCACGTCGAGCAGGGGCACCTGATCATGCAGCGGTGGCATCTCCCCGAGATCTACTGCGAGGTCGTGGCCGAGCACGAAGCGGAGCCGTGGGACCACGGCAACGCGCTGCTCGCCATGGTGCGCCTGGCGGACCAGACCTGCAGGAGGCTCGGCATCGGGATGCAGTCGGACCCGAGCCTGCTGCTTTTCGCCAGCGCGGAGGCCCAGGTTCTGGGGCTGAAGGAGATCGGGCTCGCCGAGCTCGAGATCGTCGTCGAGGACGCCCTCAAGCAGCCGATGCCGAGCTGACCGGCTCCCTCGCGCCCGGAGCGGGGCGGGGAGGGGAAACGCTGCGGGCCGCCGGCCGCACGGCGCACCATCACCGTAAGAAAGGACGCGCATGCACACGGTAACCGGCGACAAACTCCTGGACAGCCTCTTCGACGGCGTCTACTTCGTGAACACCGAGCGGCGCATCACCTACTGGAACGCGGCGGCCGAGCGGATCACGGGGTACTCGAGGGCCCAGGCGACCGGCTCGTCCTGCGCCGACAACCTGCTGCGGCACGTGGACGGCTCGGGGTGCGAGCTGTGCGACACCCGCTGCCCGCTGACCGACACCCTGCGGGACGGCAAACCGCGGGAAGCCGCGGTTTATCTGCATCACAGGCTCGGGCACCGGGTGCCGGTCTCGGTCCGCACCTCCTCCGTGCACGACGAGCACGGGGAGCTGGTGGGCGCCGTGGAGATTTTCAGCGACAACTCGAGTTCGCTGCAGATCCTGATGGAGTACGAAAAACTGAAGCAGGAAGCGTTCGTCGACGCGCTGACCGGCATCGGCAACCGGAGGTACGGGGAGATGACCCTCACCACCCGGGTCTACGAGCTGCACACCCACGGCATTCCCTTTGGCCTCCTGTTCCTGGACATCGACCGCTTCAAGGAGGTCAACGACCGCCACGGGCACAAAACGGGGGACGACGTGCTGGTCATGGTGGCCAAGTCGATCGCCACGGCCTTGCGGAAGATCGACGTGGTGGCGCGCTGGGGGGGGGAGGAGTTCGTCGTGGTCCTGCCGGGCGCGAACGGCGCGGTGCTGGCGGCCGTCGCCGAGCGCATGCGCATGCTGATCGAGAAAAGCTTCCTCATGACCGGCGCCGGCCGGCTGCAGGTCACCATATCGATCGGCGCCACGCTGTCGCGGCCCGACGACACGGTCATGTCCGCCGTCGGCCGGGCGGACCGGCTCATGTACCAGAGCAAGCAGGCGGGGCGCAACCGGGTCAGCGCGGACGAGGGGTGAGGGGCGAGGGGCTAGGGGCTAGGGCCCGCTAGGTCCAGCTTTTAAACGGGCGGAGCACCAGGCTCGCATTGGCGTAGCGCCGGTCGTGGCTCACCTCCGGCCCCGCCCAGGGCGGCAGCTCCACGGCCTGTCCCTCCGACTCCAGTTCCACCTCGGCTACGACCAGCCCCTGGTTCTCCCCCTGGAATTCGTCGATCTCCCAGGTCAGCCCCCCGAAGGGGAGCTCGAAGCGGACCTTCTCGATCAGGGGGCGCAGGCAGAGCGTTGCCAGCATCTGCTCCGCCTCCGCCACCGGGATCTGGTACTCGTATTCGGGTGCGCTGATCCCGAGGCGCAGCCCCTTGATGGTCAGGAAACCCCGGCCCCCCTGCACCCTGACCCGCACGACCCGCGCCGCGTCGAGCGAGAGATACCCCTGCCGGTAGGCCGTGCCGGCGCCGGCGGCCGCACGCCAGGAATCGTCCGCAACCAGAAATTTCCGCTCGATCTCCTGCGCCATGGCTGCTCCTCCGGGTTTGCGGCTCCCCGGGACCGTTGGACCCGGGAGGGATGGGGGAAGGGCTGCAAACAAATAAGACCGACTTTATCTTTTTTGCTTGACCAGGGCTGCCCCCTGGGGTAGATTGTATTCAACGACACTTTTAAGAAAGGAGATTACGCCAATGTGGACTTCTAGATTTCGTATTCGTCCTGTTTCGCACTGCAAGGAAGGTTGCAGTATTTAGCCCGTCAAGCCGATTGACGGGCGCGTCGCAAGAACCCGAAAGCCCCTGTAGCGATACAGGGGCTTTTCTCGTTGTGCTCTCCCTCCTCCCGCGCCTCCCGTAACCTTCCGAGCTACGCCAGAATCCCCATGAAATGCAGCACGGCGGCCCCCACCCCCGCCAGGAGCAGGGCGCAGCAGACCAGCGCGTCGACGCTCCTGAACTGCTTGCTATGCAGGTTGGTCCGTTTGCCGACGCCGAACCCCCTGGTTTCCATGGAGATGGCCATCCGCTCGGCCTTCTTCACGGAGGTGACCATCAGCGGGATTGCCAGCGGGCAGATGGAGAGAAACCTTTTCAGGAAGTTCTTGTTGTCGAGGCGGTGGGCCCGCGAACTCTGGGCCTGGATGATCTGATCCATCTCCTGCATGAAGGTCGGGACGAAACGGAGCGAGGTGACGAACATGAAGGCGTAGGGGTAGGGGATCCTGAGCTTTTCCACCAGGACCACCACCAGGTCCTTGATCTGGGTGGTCCCCATCAGCACGGGAAAGCTGGCCGCGATGACGATCATGCGCGCCCCCATCGCCAGGCAGCCGACCAGCCCGGCGTCGGTGACCCTGCCGATCCCGGTGCCGGGGATCAGGGTGAAGATGGTCTTCCCGTCGCTGATGAAGAAGATCTGGAACAGTATGAACAACCCGGCGATGCAGAGCAGCCCCTTGAAGACGGGGAACATCTCCTTCAGGATGCCGGCTGCCAGTGCCACCAGGACGATGGAGAGGAAAAGCCCCGCCAGCACGAGCGGGTCCCGGAAAAAGCAGCTGAGCGTCATCAGCAGGAAGGACCAGAACAGCTTGGTCAAGGGGCTCAGGCGGTGCACGAAGGAGTCGCGGGGGATGTAATTAGCTACAACAGACATGCGACGCACTCTCCGGCAGATTCAGGATTTCCTGATAGATTTCCTCGACAGTCAGCGGCCTGCCGAAGAGTGATGGTTGCTGGGCGAACATCTGCGCCAGGCGCGCGATCTGGGGCGGGAAAAGGTTGGTCTGCCGCAGGATCTCCGGATGGTAGAAGACGTTGCGGCAGGAATCGTCCAAAAGGACCCGGCCGCCGCTCAAAACGATCACCCGTTTGGCGTAGGTCGCCACCAACTCCATGTCATGGGTCACGAAGACGATGGTGTGCCCCAGCTCGTTGAGCTTTTGCACCATTTCCATGATCTCGATCCCTTCCTGGTAATCCTGTCCCGTGGTCGGCTCGTCCAGTACCAGGATCTCGGGCTTCATGGAGAGGACGGAGGCGAAGGCGACCCGCTGGCGCTGCCCCTTGCTGAGCAGCAGCGGGTTGTGACCCAGGTACGCGGTGAGGCCGACGGCCTCCGCCGCCTCCTCCACGCGGGCGTCGATCTCCGCCTTGCTCAGGTGCAGGTTCTTCGGCCCGAAGCCGATCTCCTTGAAGACGGTCGGCATGAAGATCTGGTGGTCGGGGTTTTGGAACAGGAACCCGACCTTGCGGGCCAGCTCTCCCGTCGTGGAGCGTGCCGTGTCGAGCCCGGCTATCTGAACGGTCCCGCCGGTCGGCTGCAGCAGGGCGTTGAACTGCTTCAGCAGGGTGGTCTTGCCGGCGCCGTTTTGCCCGATCAGGGCGACGAACTCCCCTTTTTCGACGCTGAAGCTGAGACCGCGCAGGACTTCCAGGTCGATGTTGCCGTATTTGAAGTGCAGATCGACGACCTTAATCATGCAGGCTACCTCTGAGCGCCAGGCTCTCGGAGAGGCCGAGGTACGCCTCGCTCACCGTCAGCGGGACCTGGCCGGGGTAGAGCCCGTTTTGTTTCAGTTTGAAGGCGAGGTCGCCGACCGGCGGCGGCCTGAGCCCGGCGGAGGTCAAGAGGTCCGGGGTGCTGATCACCTCGCGCGGCGGCGCGTCGTAGGCGATGGCGCCGTTCTTCATGACCAGCAGGCGCTCCACGTACTCGGCGAGGATGTTCACCTTCTGCTCGACGACGACGATCGTCAGGTTGTGCTCCCGGTTGAGCCTTCTCAGCACGTCGAAGACTTCCATGGTCCCGATGGGATCCAGTTCCGAGGTCGGCTCGTCCAGCAGCAGGATCCTCGGCTTGAGCGCGATGGCCGCGGCAATGGCGACCCTCTGCTTCTGCCCCCCGGAAAGCTGGGTGGTCGAGCGGTGGCGCAGCGCCGAGATGCCGATCAATTCCAGGCTTTCCCCGATGCGCTGGTCGATCTCCCGGGGGGGTATCGCCAGGTTCTCCAGGCCGAAGGCGATCTCCTCTTCGACGACCGGGGCCACGATCTGGGCCTCCGGGTCCTGGAAGACGCTCCCCACCTGGCGGGCCAGTTCGGCGCAGGAGGTCTGGAAGGTGTCGCAGCCGCAGATCTTCACGGCGCCCAGGAAGGTCCCCTCCTGGAAATGGGGGATGATGCCGTTGAGGCAAAGGACCAGGCTGGACTTCCCCGCGCCGGTCGGGCCGGTGATCCCGATGAACTCGCCCTCGCTCACCCGGAACGACAGGGCGTCCAGCGCCTGGTGCGAGGAGCCGGGGTAGCGGAAGCTGAGGTTTTCGACACTGATGACGCTTTCCATCGCCTCGCCTCTAACGGTCGCCTGCCAGGGCCGCCTTGAGCGGGAAGTACAGGACGGTCGCCAGGATCGCGTTGGCCAGGGCGGTGACCAGGACGACCATGGTCAGGTAGGCGAAGGCGGGGTTCTTGGTGACGGTCATGAACAGGGTCAGGCTCTTGAAGATCGAGATGTAGGTGAACCCGCTGGCGCAGGTCCCGAGGAAGGTGATGACGAAGGGGCGGACGTATTTCAGGAAGCCGAAGTCCATTTTGATCATGGAAAGCAGCCAGACGGCGATGGCGCCCACCGGTTCGCTGACGAAGTTGAGGTAGGGGATCAGCGACTTGGTCGTCAACTGGCAGACGGCGGCGGCGACCAGGCTGATGCCGATGATGGAGCCGGCCTTGGACGGGCGCAGCAGCAGGATCGCCAGGCAGTACATCCCGATGATCAGGTTCGGAGTGATGCCGAAAAACGGCGGCGTGAACATCCTCAGTACCGCGCCTACCGCCAGCAGCACAGAAATCACGGCGACATCGACCGCCTTCAACCCCTTGTTCTCGACTACTCGTGCCTCTACGCTCATGTGGGCTCCTTTTTGTTCGTCATCAAAGCGCCGCGTCCTCTTCCGTGCAGGCGCGCTCATTGGATGCAGCGGAGCGGTAAAAATAACACTCTAAGCCGCTGCAATGCAATCGCAAAATAAAACGCGGTCTTGCGCGCCGCGGCAGGGGTGCGCTCCGGCGGGCTGGCCGGCGGCGGTCTGCCGGGGGATCCCTGGCAGGGCGCCGGGAGCCCGGGAGCTCTCCGGCTCCGGTAGGCTGGGGAAATGCGGTGGAAAAGCCTCTGAAAATCCGCCAGAACCCGGCTGAAAAGCTGTGCAAAAGCCCGGGGAAAGCTGTGCAGAACGGGGGTGAAAAGCTGTGCAGAACCTGGGGGAAAGCTGTGCAGAAGCTGGTGAAAAGCCGTCACCCTCCCCCCTGGCGGGGGTGAGGGTGACGGCGCCCTGAGACTGCGCTGTCAGCTCCCGGAATGGAGAGGTGGCCTTGGCAGCGCGGGCCGAACAGGTTGCGGGGGAAATTACCGGACAGGTCGGGAATTTAGTGCGAACTTCCGCAAAGAGTTGGTATCCTGTAAGGGGTTTACTGAATGATCTGCGGCACGCTGTGACAAAACCTGTTCAGTCAAAAAAAGGAGCGGAATATGAAGATAGCACTCGTGACCGGCGGCAGCCGGGGGCTCGGCAAAAGCATCGCACTGCATCTTGCCGCCAAGGGGAATGATGTCATTCTCACCTACCATACCAACGAGGCGGAGGCGCGCAACACGGTATCTGAAATCGCGAAGAGTGGCAGGAAGGGGGTCGCGCTGGCGCTCGATGTCTCCGACGCCAAATCGTTCGCCGGCTTCGGCGAGCAGGTGAAGAACTCCCTGCAGGAGAACTGGCGGCGGGGCGATTTCGACTACCTGGTCAACAATGCCGGTATCGGCATCAACGCGCCCTTCATGGAAACCACCGAGGAGCAGTTCGACCGGCTGATGAACATCCATTTCAAGGGGACCTTCTTCCTGACCCAGAGGCTCTTGCCGCTCATGAGGGACGGCGGGCGGATCGTCAACGTCTCCTCGGGGCTGGCGCGCTTTTCCCTGCCCGGATATTCGGCCTATGCCGCGATGAAGGGAGGGGTCGAGGTGTTGAGCCGCTATCTGGCGAAGGAACTGGGGCCGCGCGGGATAGCGGTGAACGTCCTGGCCCCCGGGGCGATCGAGACCGATTTCGGCGGCGGGGCGGTGCGCGACAACCCCGAGGTGAACAGGTTCATCGCCTCGCAGACGGCGCTGGGGCGGGTCGGATTGCCCGACGACATCGGAGGTGCCGTCGCCGCGCTGCTGTCCGAGGACTGCCGCTGGATCAACGGCCAGAGAGTGGAAGTGTCGGGCGGGATTTTCCTGTAGCATCGCGGGGCAGGGGCCCGGAGGTTTTCGGTGGGGGCCGTGCCGTCCTCCCTCCCCCCCTGGCGGGTGAGGGTCGGGGCGAGGGGGAAGTCGCCCTGAGCTACCTGGTCGGCAGCTGCACCCTCCCCGACCCGTCCCGTGCGGGTGAGGGGGGCACCGGGGCGCAAAAAAGAAGAGGACCGGCGCAACCGCCGGTCCTCTTCTTTTTTGTAAAGCCGAATTCCGCCCCCGGGGAGCGACGCCGGTTAGTTGATGGTGACGCGGTAGATGACGTATTCAGTCGCGCCGGTGGCCAGGGTCCCCCCGACGGTCCACGCGCTGCCGGTGCCGAGGTCGAAGGTCATGTTGAGCGGGCTGCCGGAGGCGCCGCCGAAGCCGACTGCGGCGAGGCCCGTCCCACCGGTGGTCATGTCCGTCTCGGTCCCGGCCAGGCTGCCGTGGGCGAAGATGGTGCCGCCGCCGGAGGTGCCGTAGGGCGAGCCGACCACCAGGGTGGAGTAGGTGGGGAGCTGGTCGGTGGCGACCGTCGACTTGGTGGCTCCCAGTCCGATATTCTTGAGCACGATCATGTACTCCAGGGTGTCGGTCGGCTTGCCGTTCACGCCGGTGAGGTAATAGGTCTGGGGGCTGCCGTAGAGGGTGACGTCGGCGTTGAACGACAGCGGGGTGCTCCCGATGACGGGGACCGACACGTTACGCACGTACTTGGCGACGGAGAGCAGCCCCTCTTTCGCGTTCGTGGTTACCGAGCCGGTGTTGTTGAGGGCGCCCATGGTGCCGGTGATGGTGGTGATCCAGGAGGCCAGCAGGGTCTGGTTGGTGACCACCCCCTCGGTGACCGTGAAGGTGAACTGCTTGGCCTCCTCGATCTGCCAGCCGGCGGTCGGAGTGAAGGTCGGGAGGGTGGCGCCGGTCTTGTTGGTGAGGGTGATGCTGCTGGTTGCCGCGGTGAGGCCGGTACCCGGCGTGTTGTTGGCGGTCGCCGTCACGGTGAGCGGTCCATAGCTGGTGACGCCGTCGGTGACGTACACGATGTCGTTGACGGCCAGGGCGTTCACCGGCGAATTGGCGCCGGTGGCTCCCGCCCCGGATCCGGCATCGTTGGTGATCTGCTGGTCGTTCGGTACGGCCACGGTGATGCTGGCGTTGTTTGCCAGGGTCTGTGCCGTGCCGATGACGCCGGCGTTGCCGTTGGGGTCGAACATGGTGGAGCCGAGGTAGACCGAGGGGATCGCCGTCGGTCCGGTGCCGCTCACCGCCATGTTGATCGGCGAGCCGTCCGCGCCGGCCAGCGAAACCGTGCCGGGACCGTTCGAGTTGGTCTTGACCCAGGCGTGGTAGATCTGGGTGCTGCCGGTGCCGTCGGTGGTCGCCGAGGCGTCGAAATTGAAGATGGTGGGAGCCGCCGCGACGGTGTTCACCGTGATGTCGACGTGGGCGGTTTGCACCGCCTGCGCGATACCGTTGGCGTCGCTGTAGGCGACGCTCACCGTGTTGCGCAGCAAGGCGTTGCCTGAGGTCCCCGCCAGCAGGGCCGCTTCGGCACCGCCGGGCGCGGCTGCCACCCCGAGAGCGGTCAGGACCAGGAGGTTAGCGACAAGCTTCAGGCGTCCCGACCTGTTGATGATACGTTGCATTTTCATTGTGCTATCCTCCTCTTTTGGGCATTACATTGAATGACTGCTATGGAAATTTGAAACTCGCGCCAACGGGCTGCGCCCGGATCTCCCGGCAATGTCCCCGGGTCATGGAGGCGCAGGCTCTCATTAGATCATGTAAGGACAATTCTTACAAGAAAAAAGTGTAGATAAGTTCACGAGATTCTGCCGGAGGGACCGGATTTTCGGGAGCCGTCCTGCGCTTGGCAGTGACAGCTCCCGTCCCGTCCCGTCGTGCGGCGGCAGCGGCCACAAACCGGCGCCCAGGTTCTCTCGACTCCAGTGTATGACCAGGCTCGGTATTACCGAATGAAGTTGGTGAAGACCTTGGCTTCCAGCTCCGGTTCCGCGACGGCGCCCCTGCCGTGCTGCACCAGTTTCATGAGCCAGGCCATGTTCTTGCCCAGCACGCGCATGATCTGCATCCCTTCCGCGTCCTGCAGCACCTCGCCCGGTTCCCTGCCGTGGATCACGTTCCAGTAGTTGGAGGTGGCCAGCAGCATCTCCGAATAGTTCAGGAAGTGGTTCAGCTGGTCGAAGGTGGGGAGTCCGCCCGAGCGCCGCACCGCCACCACCGCGGCCCCCACCTTGTGGCGCAGCAGTCCGCCGTTGACGCTTTGCACGAAGAAGGCGCGGTCCAGGAAGGACTTCATGGTGCCGTTGATCGCGGAGTAATACACCGGGGAGCCGAGGATGATGGCGTCGGCCAGCTTCATCTTCTGGATCCAATCGTTGACCTGGTCGCCCTGAAGGCCGCAGCGCTCATCAAGGTTCTTGATGCACTGGTAGCAGGCTATGCATCCCCTGATGGCCTGGTTGCCGACCTGCACTATCTCGGTTTCTATCCCTTCCTTCTCGAGTTCGTCAGCCACCATCCTTATGGCGTGATAGGTGTTCCCTTCCTTGTGGGGGCTGCCGTTGAATGCCAGCATCTTCATTGTTTGTTTCCTCCCTCGCCCGACAGGGCTTACCCATGGGTTGCTCTCATAGACAATTCTGTCGGATATATAAGGCCATTGGTGCCGTTGCGTCAATAAGGAACTCCATTGGATGCCGGGTTTTTCAATTCAAGATACCCGACCTCGCTACTCATTGCCGCACCTCCTTTTTCAGGATTTGGTGAGCCAGAAAGACTGCACCTGTGGGACCTGGGGACGTAAAGGCGGGTTACGTACTGAAGCGTGCGAGGAGTGAAAAATGCCCCGCACTTATTGAACGGGGCATTCGCTTTCTGCGGGGTTGGGCGGGCGGTCCGGGAGCCGTCAGGCTCCGTAGATCAGCACGTCGACCCCGTCCGAGCCCTTTGTTCCGATGGCATCAACGTAGAGTATCAGCCTGGTCCCGGGAACGTCGTAGACCTTCGTGATCTGCGCCTGGGGCACCAGGCTCAATACGTCCAGCTGGGCAACCAGTTCATCTCCTTCGGCGATCGTCACTCGGATGTTGACACCGGTGCCCGAACCCGCGCGCTCATCGGCGACGATTCTGATCTTGGAATACGGGCTGACATCGACAATGCCCAGCTGCTTGGAGGTGCCCGCAGGAACCGAGACCGCCCCCTGCGGTGTTCTGAAGACAAGTTTACTCATGGAGCACTCTCCTTTTCCTCTGTTTGGTCGTTCGTCCACCCGGCAAAATCCGCCCGGAAACGGTGGCTATCGGTCGGCAAGCCCGTTACGCACCGTAAATGAGCAGGTCGATGCCGTCCGAACCCGATCCCCCCATGGCGTCGGCGAAGATGGTCAGATGGGTTCCGGGAACCTCGTAGACCCTGGTCGTCTGGGCATGCGGCGTCAGGGCGAAGGTGTCCAACTGGGCAACCAGTTCGGAACCTTCGGTTATCGTCAATCGGATGTTGATGCCGGTGCCCGAGCCGGTGCGCTCGTCGGCCACGACCCTGATTTGTGAGAACGGGCTGACATCCACGATACCCAACTGCTTTGACTGGCCGGCAGGAATCGACACCGCCCCGACGGGTGTTCTAAAGGCAAGTTTACTCATGGATTTCTCCTTTCGGTTGGTGGTTCGAAGCAAGGTGCAGGCATCCCTCAGCGCAGTGCTCCGCCGCGCAAGGAAAGAATTCAGGGCAATTATGAAGTTTTTCTAATTATATGGTGTCTTCCCACGAGCACAAGGGGCAAGCCTGAATTTTCCGCGGACCCGGGAAAACCGGGCAAAGGGCGAGCCTCAGGGGTAGGGCGAACGGAGGGCCGGCTCGGTAGGTCAAGCAGGGGACCGGCTCGGGTAGGGCAATCGGGGGAGTCGGCTCGGGAAGGTCAATCGGGGGAGTCGGGAGCAGACTAGATCGGAGCAGGTGGCGACCTCGGCGGAAAAATTCCGCAAAAGCGCGCAGCAGCCCCTCACTTCGCTCCGGACCGGATGTGGGCCACCGCCTCGGCGAACTCAGCCAGCGCCGGTTTCTGGGGACCGCTCGACGCTGACAGCTTGATCCCTCGGGTCGTCATGGCCATGTCGGCAGCCTTGGTTTTGACCAGGTATACCTTGTCGGCAGCCTCCACCTCGGGGTCTCCGCCTGGGGAAGTGCTGGCGTACAGGGTGACCCGCTCCGCGCCGAACGGTGCGCAGGTGTCCATCTTGAACCGGTCCTCGGCTGACGGAAGCTCGTACACCGTCCCCCCCTCGAAGTGATTCGCCTGGCGGAACGGGTTCGGGAGGAGCTGCACGAGGTTGCCGTCGGCCTGCTGGTAAACCAGGCGTCCGTAGAACGGCTTGTTCCCCTTGAGGTACAGGCGCACGCACTCCCCCTCGGCGTAGGACGGGCGGTCCGTCCAGACCTTGACGTTAAGGGGGGCCGACGGGTCCGCCTCCAGGGTCCCTCCCCCTTTTGCCGAGAGCGACGCCATCGCCTTCTCGTCCGGGACGACCTCCGCCTTGACCTTCACCCTGTAACAGTCGCCGACCGTCGCGTCCTTGTACCACTCCTTCATCATCTCCTGGATCACCCGCACCTGGGCGTTGGCGTAGGCGCTCACCAGATCCTTTTCCAGCATCCCGTCCTTGACGCTCGTCTCGGACTTGATGTAGCTGGTCGCGGACTCGGTGGCATTGCGCTTGGCATTCTGGAGCGAGGCGATCTCCGTCTGGTGGCGGGACTTGTCGTCCCCCATGCAGGCGTACCCTTCCGATTCGATCACGACGGACTGGGCCGCCAACCTTGGGGCCTGGCTCCCAGCCTTGGCTGCATCGTTTTGCCCGGTGGCGGGCGGGGCGGCGCTGCCAGCGACATCTCCACGGTCACCCGCACGGGATACGCCGGACGACAGGATCGCACAGAAGGCGAGCAGGACGGCCAGGCCGCGCAGGGTAATCGACGGCAAGGGTGCTGATTTCATGAAGTACTCCTTTTTTTTGTGCATATGCCCGAGCGCTCGCCTGCCCGCCCTGAAGACCCCCGGCGCCGGAGCGCTGCGTCCCGCGCGATTCTCCCACAACGCCTTGCATCCGGTCTGGCGATGTTCTCACGTCCCTACCTGATCCCGATGGCCAAATCCTCGCCGACCAGCGATTTCTGGGGAAACTGCCCGTAGCCCCGCCTCCTGTCGGCCAGCTCCGGCAGGGCAGGCGCCGCTGATGCAGAACTTCCCCACTACTGACGGACAGACCCGGCGGCTTCCCCGAGCGCATGGGCGCCGCCACCCTTCAGGTGGCTCAGGAGAGGGGAGGATGACTTGATAAGGCGACTCTGGCGAGCCGCGCGTCCAGGGTACCCGGGGCTCCGTCAAGCCTGTCTGGTGGCACGGAGAACGTCAGACCTGCATGTGCACCCGGAATCGCGTCGAAGAACCTCAACCGCCATCCAAAACCGTTCGTACCTTTTTGGCGAAGTCAATTAACGAGAATGGCTTCTGGATAAAATCGACGTCTTCGTCCAGCACACCGTGGGGGGCGATGACATCTGCCGTATAACCCGACATGAACAGGCATTTGAGCCGCGGATTGATCGACTGAAGCTCTTTGCACAGCCCGCGGCCGTTCATGTCCGGCATGACCACATCCGACACGACCAGGTGAATCCTTCCCGCCTGCTCCTTGAACAGGCGGATCGCCTCACCTGCGGTCCCGGCCGAAAATACTTGGTAGCCCTGTCCCTCAAGAATCAAGGCCGTCATCATCAGAATGGTCGGTTCGTCCTCCACCAGGAGTACCCTCTCACTACCACAGGGTAGAGGTTCAGCTGAAGCCTCGTTGCGCGCCTGTTCACTCTCCCCCGCATGGCGCGGGAGAAAGATCGTGAAGGTTGTTCCCTGACCGAGTTCGCTGACGACGCTGATGAATCCGTTATTCTGCTTGACGATTCCGTATACCGTGGCAAGCCCGAGGCCGGTCCCCTCGCCGACACCTTTGGTGGTGTAGAACGGTTCGAAGATGTGTGCCTTAGTTGCTTCGTCCATGCCGCGGCCGTCGTCGCTCACCTCGAGTCGAACGTACTCCCCCGGGTCGACAGCCAGGTGGATAGTGCGGTGCTTCGCCGCAAAGGAGCTGTTTGCGGTCGCAATCGTAATCCTGCCAACGTCGGTGATGGCATCCCGGGCGTTGACGCAGAGGTTCGCCAGTATCTGGTCCACTTGGGACGGGTCCACCTTCGTGAGCCAGAGGCCTGGTGCAGGATGCCAGCTAAGATTGACCTGCTCGCCTATGAGACGCTGCAGCATCTTGAGCATTCCGGTGACGGTGTCGTTCAGGTCGATGACCTTGGGGGCAATGGTCTGCTTGCGGGCGAAGGCCAGCAGCTGACGGGTGAGGTCTGCCGAGCGTTGCGCGGCAGAGCGGATTTCGATCAGGCTGGCATAGACCGGCTGGGCCGGCTCCAGGCTCATCAGTGCCAGTTCGGAATAACCGATGATCACTCCCAGCATGTTGTTGAAATCGTGGGCGACGCCGCCGGCGAGTTGCCCGACTGACTCCATCTTTTGGGCCTGCTGGAGCTGGGATTCCAGTATTTTCTTGTCGGTGATGTCCGAGTGTGTGCCCGTTATGCGCAGCGGAGCGCCGTCCTCGCTCCGTTCGACCACCTTCCCGCGGGTGTGGATCCATTTCCAGTCGCCCGATTTGGTCCGTAACCTCTGCTCGACCTCGAAGATGGTGGCCCGCCCGTCGGTGTGTGCCCGCAGCCTCTCCTCCGTGCTGGGCAGGTCATCGGGGTGTACCAGGTCGGACCAGACCTCGATCACGTCGTTAATCTCGTCCTCGGCATAGCCCAGGATTTCGCAGCTCCGGGGGCTCAGATAGGTCCTGCCGTTGTCGATCTGCACATCCCATAACCCGTCGTTGGTTCCTTCCAGGGCGTAGCGCAGCCGACTCTCGCTCTCGCTTACGTGCTCCACCGCACGTTTGAACTCGGTAATGTCACGCCCGATGCCCAGTACACCGATAAGCCTACCCCTGGCATCCCTCATCGGCGTTTTCGTGGTATACAACAAGGCCCGATGCCCGTCACTGGCAAAGGTGACCCACTCCTCGTTGCTGGTGGGTTGGTCCGCAGCCATGGCCTTGCGGTCGTGTTCGCGAAAGAAGTCCGCGAGTTCCCGGTTCACAAAGTCGTAATCCGTTTTGCCGGCGATGTCGGATTCTTTGGCCCCGAAGAAACTCTCGAACATCGCATTGCAGGACAAATAGACCCCCCCGGCGTCCTTGAGCCAAATCAGGTCCGGGATGGTATCCACCAGGGTGCGAAAATGGTTCTCGCTTTGATTCAATTCGTCCTCGACCTGGCGCCGGACCAGGGTGAGGGCCACCTTGTCCGCCATCGCCTCCAGGATCTCAATGACGGCGGGGGTAAAGCGATGCTTTCGGCGGTCGTTGAACTGCATCAGTCCGATTATTTGATCGCCGGCGTGCATCGGGACCAGCGCCACCGATTCATATCCCTCAAAGGTGCACCGATTGCGGCTGCGCGCCTGTCGTTCGGATTGAACGGTGCCGGCGAGCTGTTCGGAGGAGTTATTCGACCAGAAACTCCCCCGGACGGTGAAGAACGGCAGGGCTGGGTCGAAGCGTCCCCCGAGGACCTCGCCGCACATGCAGTCAGCCTCGCCTCGCGGGAGCCCTCCGTCAGGGCCGCTGCAGAGCCGCCGCTCAACCCGGGCGCCTTCGCAGGGGAAACCGCGGGTCTCGAAGTAGGGAAAGGCGTGCCCGTCCCGCAGCCGGATGCCGACCGCCTCGCAACCGGACCAGCTCTGCAGGGATGCAGTCAACGCTGACATGCAGGCGTGGAGATCGGTATGGGTGTTGGCCACCTGGAGCAGAAGGTCCGCTTGGCGAGTCGCGTTCTCCCTGAGCTTGCGCTCGGTGATGTCATGGATGAAAACAACCAGCTCGCCGCCTTTGACGGGTCGATACTGGGCGGAGATTTCCACCTCGTAAATGCTGCCGTCCTTGCTGCGGTGTCGCGACTCGAAGCGGTCCTCGCCAAGCTCCATGACTCTCCGGATATGGGCGGCGGCTTCGTCGGCATTTTCGGTAGCGTCCAGGTCGCAGATGCGCATGCCAAGCAGTTCCCGCTCGCTGTAACCGCTCATCCGGCAGTAGGAACCGTTCACTTCCAGCAGGCGTCCCCCGGTGTCCACCAGCCAAATTCCGTCCATGGCCATCTTAAGGACGGAGCGGTGGTGTTGCTCGCTTTCCACCAGTTGCCGCGTTTTTCTGGATACCGCCCGCCTGAGTATCCAGAGCCAGCCGACCAGCATCGATACCAGAGCCGAAACGACGCCTATGCCGTAAAACAGGTAACGGAAATAGGGTGCCGAGGCAACGGAGGATCCCATCCAGCGCTTGTCCACAGCTTCGTAATCCGCCTTGCCGATGGAGGCGAATCCCTGCTCCACGGCGGCTAGCAGGTCCGGATGCCCTTTCAGGACTGCCCGGTGGAACTCCCCGTGATAAAGGGGCTTCGTTACGCGAAAATCGTTCTGAATCCCCATCTTGTTCAGGTAGTAAAACGCCGGAGGCCGGTCGACAGTAAACACCTTTACCTTGCCGTCACGGGCCGCCTCGATGATCTTCTGGTAGCTTGGGTATTCGATGATGTTGGTGACGCCATGCTCCCTGAGGACATCGAGGATGTTCCCGCCAGCTTTTGCAGCCACCATGAAGCCCCTGGCATCGTCCGGCCCCCTGATCCCGGAGATGTCCTTGTGGAAAAAAAGCGGCACCGGAATATCCGCGTAGGGTTTGGTGAAGTCGTAAATTTTGTCGCGGCTTTCATTGCGGAAGATGGTGTCGATCACATCAAACTCACCCGCCTGCATGCGCCGTTGCGCTATCGCCCAATCCATTCCGGTGATTTCGACATGGATGCCGGTATGCTGCTCCCAGAGTCCCCACTGGTCCACGATTATGCCTTTCAAGAGTCCCCGGTCATCCCGGAAAGCATACGGCGGGTAATTGTCGTCCATGACCACGCGGATTGATGCAGGTGTGCCGGGGCTTCCTGGCGCGGCAGCAGGGCAACTGCCGGCAGAGAGCGTCAACGCCATGAGGGTAACCGCTTGTCGTAGGCAGGCGTAAAATGCCAGTGATTTTCTGCAGTTCATACCGCCTCCTGGCGAAGCTTGCAGCTAGCGCGAGGGTCACGCATGTTAGGTACCGAGCGACCGGCCCCCGCAAGCACCAAGGTAACACTGTTTGAGCGGCGCTGTAAACCCCCGCGGACCGCACCGATTCGGGCATCGACTCGGGGGGAGTGGGGAGAGGGTGAGAAACTTGGGAAACTCCTTAGTGAAAGGCTTGCCCCGGGCGGGCGGACCGATCCCGCGTGGGAGAAAGGTTGTCAGTTCCCGGGAGGCAGCGCTCCACCGACCTGCTAATTAGATTTCTTCCTGCCCATTCCCTTTTCTGCTATGATTCCGACGGTCCCCGGCCTCTTCCCAGGGCGCCACAAGCCCCGTTCGCGGAACGGGGCGGCAAGCCGGACCGGGGGCGCGGCACCTGTTGCTGTTCAAACTCATGATTGCAGATGTGCCTTTCCCGGGACCCGAGGGGGAAACGTGTTCACCGCTCCAGCCGTAAACTGCCTGCGCCGCCTATGCCTGCTCCTGCTGCTGGCTCTCACACTCCTGTTCCTCCCCTGCCGTGCAGAGGCCGGTCGAGCGGTTCGCGTCGCTATCTACCAGACTAAGCCGCTCGCCTATTTCGACGGGGACGGCTCCGCTCACGGCCTCTTCGTGGATACGCTCAACAGTGTCGCGGAAAAAGAGCAATGGCAGGTGCAGTATGTAGCGGGCAGTTGGCAGGAGGGCTTGGACCGTCTCAAGAAAGGTACCATAGATCTGGTGCTGTGCGTGGGCTACACCGAAGAGCGTGCCACGTACCTGGACTTCCCGAAGGAATACCTGCTGCTCAACTGGGGGGTGGTGTACCGGCCGAAAGGATCGCACCTGACGTCCCTTCCCGAACTGGAGGGTAAGAGAGTCACCGCTCTCAAAGGGGATGTCTATCTTGCCGGCTTTCTGGAACTGGTACGACAGTTTAACATTCATATCAAGCTCCGCGAGGTTGACCAGTATACCAAGGTATTCAAGGCTGTCGAATCAGGAGAGGCCGAGGCGGGGGTAGCCGGCAAACTGTACGGCATCTTGAATGAGGACGCCCGGGGGGTGGAGCAGACCCCCGTCATATTCTCCCCGATAAAGTTGGGATATGCGGTAGCGCATGGCAAAAATGCCGATCTGGTGGCGGCCCTCGACCGCCATATCGCGGCGATGAAAGCGGACGGCGCGTCAGTTTATTATCAGAAGACCGAAAACCTGCTCGGCAAAAAAGAGACCTGGCTGCTCAGGGAGGCGTACTGGGTGGTGTCGGGGGTAGCCGTGGTCCTGCTGCTGGCCGGCACCTTCATCGTGCTCTTGAAACGGCAGGTGAAAATCAAGACCAACCACCTTGAAGCGGAGATAGAGCAGAGAAAGCTCACCCAGGAGGAATTGTGGAACGAGAAGGCATTCCTCAGGTCACTCATTGACGCTGCGGCTGACCTCATTTACTTCAAAGACAAAAACAGCGTCTATCTCGGCTGCAACCAGGCTTCCGCGAACTTTACCGGTGTCCCGGAAAAAGACCAGATTGGCATGACGGATTTCGACTTCTTCGACCGTGAGCTGGCCGAACGGGTCGTTGCCCAGGACAAAAAGGTGCTCGAAGGGGGCGTCGCGGTGCACAACGAGGAGGAGGTGGTCACCGCCGCCGGCAGGGTGCTCTTTGACACGATGAAAGCCCCCATATACGGAATTGACGGCCGCCCCCTGGGGCTGGTGGGAATTTCCCGCGACATCACCGAGCGCAGGCTGGCAGAAGACGCTCTCCTGGAACGGGAGAACCGTTTCAGGAGCATTTTCGACTACTCGCCCGTGGCCATCGGGCTCGGGGAGCTCGCCGGCGGCAGATTGGTCGAGGTCAACGACGCCTGGCTGCGGCTTTTTGGCTACCGGCGCGATGAAGTGATCGGCCGTTCCATAGAGGAACTTTCCCTTTATATCACTGCCAGGGAGCGGGACAGTATAAACCAGATCATCACCGAGCAGGGGAAGGTGATCAATCATCCGGTGCAACTGCGCCGCAAAAACGGATCCGTCATCGATATTCAATACTCCGCGGACATCATAACTCTCGATTCGAATCCCTATCTGCAAGTCATCATGACCGACATCACCGAACTGAAGCTCGCCGAGGTAGCGCTCAGGAAAAGCGAATATTTCTTCAAGGAGTCGCAGAAATCCGCGTTCATAGGCTCCTATTTGATGGATTTTACTGCCGACGCGTGGGAGTCATCGGAGGTGCTCGATGCCATTTTCGGGATCGGCGTCAGTTATCCGCGCAGCGCCCAGGGGTGGCTGGAGATCGTGCATCCCGACGACAGGGAGATGATGGCCAGGTACCTGAAGCTGGACGTCATCGCGCGGCACGGAGCCTTTGCCAGGGAATACCGGATAATTCGCGTCAACGATCACCAGACCAGATGGGTATACGGACTGGGAACGGCCGAGTGGGACTGCAGCGGGGAGATCGTCACCCTGAGGGGGACCATACAGGACATCACCGAGCGCAAGCATGCAGAGCAGGAGAAACAGGCGCTGGAACACCAGTTGCTCCATGCCCAGAAACTGGAAAGCCTCGGCGTTTTGGCCGGCGGCATCGCCCACGATTTCAACAACATCCTGGCGATCATCGTGGGCCATTGCTCGCTGGCGCAAATGGATGGCCCAAATGCGGCCCAGCATTTCCCCGAAATCGAAAAGGCCGCCGAGCGCGCCGCGGGGCTCTGCCGCCAGATGCTCGCCTATGCCGGCAAGGAAAAGTCTGTCCAGAAAGAAGTCAACGTCGGCGAACAAATAAGAGAAATGGCCGCCATGCTGAGTGCCACCACCAGCAAGAACGTGACCCTCAGGCAGCATTTGGCGGCCGACCTACCGCCAATCATGGCAGATCCCAGCCAGATCAGGCAGGTTCTGATGAACCTGTTCATCAACGCTTCGGAAGCGATCGGTCAGGCGCAGGGGGAAGTGAACGTCACCCTGGCAAAGAGATCGTTGGGCGCCGGGGAGCAGGTAAAGGACCATCTTGGCAACGCGATCCCGTCGGGGTCGTACCTTTGTCTGGAGGTCGCCGACAACGGCTGCGGCATGGATGAAGAAGTCAGGCGGCGCGTATTCGAGCCGTTTTATACCACCAAGTTCACCGGCAGGGGCCTGGGGATGTCGGCGGTCCTCGGCATCATCACCGCCCACCGGGGGGGCTTGCAGTTTTTCAGCGAACCGGGCAAGGGGACCACCTTCCGGATCTATTTGCCTATCGGGGCCGGCGACGGCGCTGCGGGGCAGACGGTGAAGCCTTTGGCACCCACCGCATCGTGGCGCGGCCGCGGCACCATTTTACTGGTTGAGGATGAGGTTTCGCTCATGCTGGTGGCGCGGGACATGTTGAGGGCGCTTGGGTTCTCAACCGTAGAGGCATGTCACGGTAAGGAGGCTCTGGAGTTGTATGAAAAGCACAGCGCCGACCTTGCCCTGGTCGTGACGGACCTCGGCATGCCGATTATGGACGGCTACGCCCTGGTCGCGGAACTGAAGAAACTCGACCGAAACCTGCCGGTCATCATCTCAACCGGCTTTGGAGATGGCACCGTGGGCGAGCGGATCGCTCGGGAGGATATCGCCGGTATGATCGGCAAGCCGTACAACTTTGACCAGTTGAGGGATGAGTTGAAAAGGGTGCTGGGCAGTTCCTGATGCCACTGTCGGACCCATCATTTTGTCTCTGGATCTAGCTTACGCGGTGCGACCCATGAAAGGGCAATGCCAAGCGCGGTTCGGTCAGAACTCAGGAAGGAGGGGACGGGGAGGAGGAGGGGACGGGAGGAGTTACGTCGTGCACCGCCAGGACATGAGGATTGGGAGGCGTAACGCGCGTTCTGGTTCTTATGATACCGTCCTCCCTACCCGCTGAAGAATCTCAATCAAGGTTGATTGACTGAGAGAAATCCAATGGTGCCGGCACTCCAATAATTTAAGGAGTAGGACGGCTGAAGGACTCAGATTGATTAGGCTTTGATGGAAGAGGAAGGGATATACAGGCAACTGGAAAAAGGAAAACAAAGGACCTTAAGCAACCAATCTGCGAACTTTTTTGTACCCCACAAGTGCGGCGAAGATTTTGTAATCTCGTTTTTCCTTCCTGATTCGACCTCCAGTAAATCGCAGGAGTTATCCTGAGGCTGGCAGCAAAGTAAAGAACCTTCTGGGTAGACGGTTTGCGGCTCATATCGTCTGCGTGCCGAACTTCAGAAGGAATCAGTGCCTCAGTTGCCCAGTTGCCAGCGTCACCCTCACAGGTGTTCGCTTCTGCGTGGTCGAGATCGTCTGTGCTTCCTGACGAGGAGGCCGCCATCAAAAGCATGGCAACGACCACCGGACTCTCCGCGGCCGCGTACCTGCGCAACGTGGGATTGGGGTACCAGGTGCGTAGCATCCTGGACAACAAGAGGGTAGAAGGACTGGCGCGCATCAACGGGGATCTCGGTCGCCTGGGCGGTCTTTCGAAGCTCTCGTTGACTGACAATACCAAGACCGAAAAGCTTCATCGCCCCTCCTGGGTAACCGACTTTCCTATTACGGAAGAAAATGCCTTTCCTCTGATGCGGGGTGGCCATCCCGCTGGAAGATCGAAAACGAAACATTCAATACCCTCAAAAACCAAGGGTACAACTTGGAACACACCTTCGGTCTGAGCAAGGAGCATCTCAGTGAGGTCTTTGTGATGATCATGATGCTGGCATTCCTGATTGATCAGACCCGGCAACTGACATCGGATCTGTTCCGGGCCGTTTGGCAGAAAGTGGGTAGCAAACGCGCCCTATGGGAACAACGATGGAACCTCTTTCACTGTGGACGGGAGCCTGGACATCATATATGGCGATGCGTGACTACTTGGTCTGCCCATGTCTCAACAGATTTAGCGTTACACTTCCATAAAAATGGAAGAGAATGCTATGGAGACGTGCGTCCCACGCCCTTCTTCACCAGTTTGTGCATGCCTGCGAAGGGAAGAATCGGTTGTGGGAAAGCCATCTTCACATCGTTTTACCCTCACAGAGTCATGCGAATGGCTTTCGTAACTGCATTTAGTGTTATTGGTAAGCACTAATAGTTAATTACTAATTGACAGCTTGATTCAAACTGCTAGAATGTGAACTGAATAACTTACTTGTCCAGAGAGGAGTTGTCAAATGACTGCTATTCCGCGATACGCACTGGTGTCCGCGTTGTTGTTGACTGGGCTGATTGGGGGGTGTGGTGACTCTGATAACCTTGGGGGGGGCGCCCGAGTCCAACAAAAGTCGGTTCTGATAGCTACAGAACTCCAGGCTGGGGTGACAGATCAGATCGGGAGCATCAATGTAACGCTAGAGTTGCCAGATGGAGTAACCGTTTCTGCAGATTTATCCGGACGGATTCCGCAGAGTGCATTGTACCTTTCCGGCAATGGTGCTACCTTTGCTGCAACTCCCAATACCACCGCAATCCTTATCGGTAAGTTTACCCCTGCGACGCAGACCACTAAGGCTAAGGTCAGCCTCGCCTTTAGCGGGCTCGCCAACAGCAGCGGATCGGCGCTCGGGATGAGTCAGGGCGAATTCGCGACTCTCGTCTACAACGTTGACCCCGGAATTTCTTTTCCCTCTACTACGGTCCTTCCACTGAGTGGCATTGATATAGCCAATTCACATGGTGCGCTTCCTCATCTTTCCGATACGGTGCCACCATCTGCTTGGATCAGCTACCAGATCCAACCCTGAACGTGCATGCAGGCCAAAGCTAAACCCTGAACGTGCATGCAGACCAAAGCTAAACCCTGATGTGAGGTGCTGGAATGAGTCTTTTCGGGTCCGGGTTGTCTCCCGGTTGGTTGAAAGTCGTTTCGGTCCTGCTTGTTCTGTTTCTGAATACCACAGCCCTTGCCGTTCCAGACGGGGATGTGGATGGGGACTGCAGGGTAACTGCCGCCGACTCGCTGCTGATTCTGCGGGCCGTGGTGGGGCTTGATCCGATTACACCGCGGATGCAGATACATGGTGATGTGGCACCGCTGGGGCCCGTAGGCATACCTTCGCCCGACGGGATCATTTCCCTGGCCGACGCCCTCATCGTCCTCGAAAAATCCATCAATCTCGTAGCCTGGGATTCACCCCCTCTGCTCATTACCTCACAACCGCAAACAACAGCCCTAAGCGACGTCCCCTTCCAATATCAGGTGACATTAGCTCCGCCCCGAAATGTTCTGACACGTTTTTCCCTGGATCAGGGCTCCGTGGGGATGTCCATTGACAGCACCTCCGGTCTGCTTAGCTGGCTCCCGCAATCCAGCCAGATCGGAAGAAATTCTGTTGTCGTCAAGGTCGCTGAGACACCCTGCAGTACGGTACGTCAGTCATTTGTTGTGCAGGTATCAGCCAACCCGTCGGGGAACCAGGCACCGGTCGCCAACGCCGGACCTCAACAGACCATAACGCTCGCCCCAGGGCAGAGCACGGTGAGCGTCACCCTGAACGGCAGCGCCTCCAGCGACCCGGACGGCACGGTCGCGTCCTACGCCTGGAGCGGGTTGAGCGGCGCTCCGCAGCCGACCCCCGCGACCGGCGCCACCCCGACGGTGACGCTCGGGACCGGCAGCTACAGCTTCTCCCTGGTGGTCACCGACAACAACGGGGCGTCCAGCGCCCCGTCCCAGGTGACCGTCACCGTGAATCCCGCCGGGAACCAGGCGCCGATCGCGCGCGCCGGGGCGAACCAGACGGTCACCCTCGCCTCCGGGCAGGCCACGACGAGCGTCACCCTGAACGGCAGCGCCTCCAGCGACCCGGACGGCACGGTCGCGTCCTACGCCTGGAGCGGGTTGAGCGGCGCTCCGCAGCCGACCCCCGCGACCGGCGCCACCCCGACGGTGACGCTCGGGACCGGCAGCTACAGCTTCTCCCTGGTGGTCACCGACAACAACGGGGCGTCCAGCGCCCCGTCCCAGGTGACCGTCACCGTGAATCCCGCCGGGAACCAGGCGCCGATCGCGCGCGCCGGGGCGAACCAGACGGTCACCCTCGCCTCCGGGCAGGCCACGACGAGCGTCACCCTGAACGGCAGCGCCTCCAGCGACCCGGACGGCTCCATCGCGAGCTACGCCTGGAGCGGGGTGGGGGGTGCGCCGCAGCCGACCCCTGCCAGCGGTGCCCTACCGATCGTCACCCTGGGGACCGGCGTCTACAGCTTCGCACTGGTGGTCACCGACAACCTGGGCGCCACCAGCGCGCCGGCGCAGGTGAGCGTCACGGTAAACCCGACGGGAAACCAGGCGCCGACCGCCAACGCCGGAACGAACCAGACGGTCACCCTCGCCTCCGGGCAGGCCACGACGAGCGTCACCCTGAACGGGACCGCCTCGAGCGACCCGGATGGCACGGTCGCGTCCTACGCCTGGAGCGGCCTGAGCGGTGCCCCGCAACCGAACCCCACCTCGGGGGCCACCCCGTCTGTGACCCTGGGAACTGGGACCTATCTCTTCCAACTGGTGGTCACCGACAACAGCGGGGCGGCCAGCGCCCCCGCCCAGGTGGCCGTCACCGTGAATCCGGGGGCAAACCAGGCGCCGACCGCCAACGCCGGAGCGAACCAGACGATCACGCTCACCTCCGGCCAGACCACGGTGGGCGTCACCCTGAACGGAAACGCCTCGCGCGACCCGGACGGCTCAATCGCAAGCTACGCCTGGAACGGGGTGAGTGGCGCTCCCCAGCCAACGCCCGCCGCCGCTGCCACCCCCTCGGTGACACTTGGCGCAGGGACCTACCTGTTCTCCCTGGTGGTCACCGACAACGCAGGCGCCACCAGCGCACCGGCGCAGGTGACGGTTACCGTGAACCCAGTGGGGAACCAGGCGCCGACCGCCAACGCCGGCCCCAACCAGACGATCACCCTCGCCTCCGGGCAGAGCACGGCTAGCGTAACCCTGAACGGTGGCGCCTCCAGTGACCCGGACGGTTCAATCGCCTCCTACGCCTGGAGCGGCGTGAACGGCGCCCCGCAGCCCGCTCCCGCCGGCGGGGCGGCGCCGAGCGTCACCCTGGGGACCGGGGTTTACACCTTTGCCCTGGTGGTCACCGACAACAGCGGGGCGGCCAGCACACCGTCCCAGGTGACGGTCACCGTGAACCCGGCGGGGAACCTGGCGCCGACCGCCAACGCCGGGACGAACCAGACCGTAACCCTGGCCGCCGGACAAGCCACGGCGAGCGTCACCCTGAACGGGAGCGCCTCGAGCGACCCGGACGGCTCCATCGCGTCCTATGCCTGGAGCGGCCTGAACGGGGCTCCCCAGCCGGCCCCCGCCACCGGCGCCTTGCCGGGGGTGACCCTTCCGGCCGGGAGCTACGGCTTCTCCCTGGTGGTTACCGACAACAAGGGGGCGGCCAGCAGCGCCTCCCTGGTGACCGTCACCGTGAACCCGGCGCCGGTCCTTTCGCTCAGGATCCTCACCGCCTCGCTCCCCGCACCCAAGATCGACGCCCCCTACTCGGTCACCCTCGCCGTCAGCAATCCCGCAGGGAGCCCGCTTACCTTCTCCCTGGGAAGCGGCATCCCTGCGGGGGCCGGCATCGACCCCGCCACCGGCACCATCACCTGGCGCCCGACGGTCGCCGAGATCGGCAAGAGCTACCAGTTCGACGCCGCGGTGAGCGACGGCAAGGGGGGGAGCGACTCCCGCAGATTCCTGTTGACCGTCAGCGACACCGTTCCCCCCGTGGTCGTCCTGAACGCCCCGGCGAGCGTCATCCCCGGCGCCTCCTTCAAGGTCACGGCGAGCCCGACCGACAACCTCGGGGTTGCCCGGGTGCGGATCTCCGTCAACGGACAGATGAAGGAGTACACGGCTCCACCCTTCCAGTATCAGGTGGATATCGGCCAGGTGGCGGCGATCGGCTCCACCCTCCCGGTGACCGCGACCGCCTGGGACGCGGCGGGCAACTCTGGCAGCGCCTCCGCCACCATCACCGTGGTGGGGACCCCCGCCAATTCCCCGCCGCTGATCTCCCTCGCCGCGCCGGCCCGGGTCACCGCAAGGGCCAGAGTCGTGCTCACGGCGAGCGCCGCCAGCACCCAGGGGGTGGCACGGCTCGACTTCAAGGCGGATGGGGTGACCATCGCCAGCGCGGTGCCGCCGGAGACCAGCGCGACCTACACCGTTCCGGCGGACCTTCCGCCGGGGGCCACCATCGACTTCACGGCCACCGCCGTCGATTTCAGCGGCAACAGCGCCTCGGCGCAGGCACAATCCACCGTCGCAGAGCTTCCCGACACCGTCCCGCCGACCATCGCCCTGGACCTTCCCGCGACGGTGACGCTCGGGACGCAGCTCCCGGTGAACCTCACGGTGAGCGACGACGCGGGGGTGGCCGGCGTCACCATCTTCCTCGCACACCAGCAGGCCGGGAGCTTCCAGGGGGCGCTGAGCCAGATCGTGGAACTCCCCCTGCCGCCGGGTGTCGATGCCGGCATGGACCTGGTGGTCGAGGTGCGGGCGACCGACACCTCGGGCAACCAGGCGGGCGTGACCAAGACGGTCCAGGTGCTCGCCGCCGAGGTGAGACAGGGGCTCCTGGCCGGCCTGGTGTTCGACGACACGACCGGGCTCCCCCTGGCCGGGGCGCAGGCGGTCCTCTCCAGGAATGGGGCTGACCCGGTTGTCGCCACCAGCGACGATAAGGGGCGCTATACCCTGGTGGCCGACGAAGGGGAGGGGAGTGTTGCGGTCGCCAAGTCCGGGTACACCCGCTGCGACCTCCCTGCCGTCGCGGTGGTCCTGAACGCCGGGGAGCGGCTCCCCGACCTGCGCCTCACTCCGCTCGCCACGGTGACGACACCGGTCGCCTCGGTGCAGGGGGGGACGCTTTCCCTCACCTTGAGCGCGGCGGGGGCCGGGCTCGCCTCGGCGCTTGGCGAGGCCGGAGTGGCCGCCTCCGCCGGAGATTTCAAAATCGCCTTCCCGCCGGGAGCGCTCGCCGCCGACCAGGAACTGAGCGCTACCCAAGTGGGGGCTCAGGGGCTGCAGGGACGGCTTCCCGCCGGGTGGTCCCCGGTCGCCGCCGCGAGCCTCCAGCCTTCCGGTCTCTTGCTGGCGACGCCGGCCCAGGTGACGGCGCCGAACCTCCTGGGACGCGCCCTGCCGGTCACCGTGCTGGCGGCCTACTGGGATCAGGCCGGGGGGGCCTGGACCTCGCTCGGGAGCGCCGCGGTCGCCGCGGACCGGTCCACCCTGACGGCCCAGTTGCCGGTGACCGGCCAGGTGGCCTTCCTGGTGCCGGACGCCGCGGCTGTCCTGCCGGCGGCGCTCCCCGCTTCCGGTGAACCGTTGGCGGCGCTGGCCCAGCCGGCCCTCCCCGCAAGCCTCCAGTCACTGGTGAAGCCGGATCCCAAGGTCATCCTCTACAAGCCGGGCGTCAAGTCGGCGGTGGGGACCCGCGTGGCGGGGAGCACCCCGCTTGCCAGCGGAAGCGTGGTCTGGGCCAATATCGCGGAAGAGTACTCGCTCTACTCGGGTGAGCGGCTGGTTCCGGAGCCGTACCGCCAGGAGGTCGTGCTCTACAGCTTCGGGCTCCCCGACGGGGTGCTGCTGGCCGACTACCCGGTCTCTCCCGACCCGTCCCTGGCGAAAAAGGTACTGGAACAGGGGCTCATCACGGTGACCGCGGCGGTGCCGCCGGACGACTCCGGGCAGGTCAGCGTGGTCGGCCCGGCCGGCGGGGCGCTGAGCCTCACCTCCGGGGAGTCGCTCAGCGTCCCGGCGGGCGCCGTGGCACGCTTGGTGCCGGCGCTGCTGAAGCCGTTTGACCTCGGCGCCAGCGGGCTCTCCATCCCCCCCGGGTTCCTGCTGGTCGGCGGTGTGGTCTTCTCCGTCACCGGCTCCGGCCTCGCCAAGCCCGCCACCCTCTCCCTTCCCAAACCGGCGGGCTTCAGCGCCGGGGGCGACCTGCTGCTGGTCCGGGCCGTCAAGCTCGACGGCGTGAACCATTTCGCGGTGATCGGCTCGGCCGCGGTCGGGGGGACGCGCATCGTCTCGTCGCGCGCGGTACCCGGCACCACCCAAGTCCTGTTCCCCGGCGTCGTCGATGAAGGCACCATCCTGGTGCTGCAGGCGACCCAGCAGATCGGCTACGCCGGCGGCACGGTGATCGGCACCGACGCCGCACCCTTCAGCGGCGCCGTGGTCTCCAGCGACGCGCTCCCCCTGATCGCCCTCTCCAGCACGGGCGGGGGGTACGCCGCCGCGCTCGCCTCCGGCCCCTTCACCCTGGCCGCGCTCGACCGGGTCAAGCTGAACCGGGGCAGCGCCGCCGGCAGCGTGGCGAGCGGCCAGTTCTCCCCGGTCGACCTCACCCTGAAGATCGACCTGCCGGCGGTCGTCTCCGTCACCCCGGCCGCCGGCGCCGCCGACGTGGCGCTCGCCGACCCGATCCGCATCCGCTTCAGCAAGCCGCTCGACCCGGCGACCGTGACGGCCGCGGCCGTCACCCTGACCAGCGCCGCCGGCCCGGTGAACGGCATCCTCTCGCAGAGCAGCGACGGGCTGCAGGTGACCCTGCGCCCGGCCCAGCCGCTGGAGCCGAAGACGCTCTACACGCTCAGCGCCTCCGTCGGCATCCGGGACATCGCCGGCTACCCCCTGGCCGCGCCGTTCAGCTCCAGCTTCACCAGCCTCGACACCAGCCCGCCGACCGCGCCCCCCGCCGGCAGCGTGACCTCCAGCATCCCCGGTGCGGCCAACACCACGACGGTGACCGCCACCCAGGGGACCGCCGGCCCGCACGACACGGTCTACGTCGTCAACCTCGCCAGCGGCGCCCGCAACCAGGTACAGGTGAGCCCCAGCGGCGCCATCTCGGCTACCGTCCCGGCTGTCATGAAGGACCGTCTGCAGCTCGAGATCACCAACCCCGCCGGACTCACCACCACCGTGGCGCTGCCGCGCTTCCAGCAGGCCAACCCGGATGGCAGCCTATCCGCCGTAGCCGGCCCGGAAGGCGGAACCATCACGGGACCCGGGGGAATCGCCGTGGACGTGCCCGCGGGAGCCTTTGCCGACAGCACGGTGCTGACCATTAAGCCGCTCGACGAGGCCTCCTTCCCGGTGCAGCTCTCGGCGCAGGACAAGACGAACTTTGGCTACAGCGGCGGGATCAAGCTCGACATCGCGGGGAAAGACCCGGCGCGGTACCTGAACATCAGCATCCCCAAGGGGGTGGGTGACGGCGCCGGCGACCAGTGGGTGGTCGTGCAGGCGGTCGACATGAACGGAGCGGTGGGGATGGCCTCCATCGACACGGCCCACATCATCAACGACCGCATCACCACCTCGTCGCCGCCCTGCCCGGGGGTCACCGGAAAGGGGAGCTACGCGGTCATCAAGTCCTTCCAGCCGATGGGGGTGGTCTACGGCAATCTCGGTCCCGCCCTGGCAGGTTACTCGTCGGACGTCTCCTCCAACTCGGTCCTGTTCCCGTACGGAATCAACATCTTCGGGACCTTCGGCTTCTGCATCCCGGTCTTCAGCAGCGACCTGACGCTCGAGTACAACACGGTGAACGTCCTCGTCGACGCCGGTTCCCTCACCCCGCCGATCCAGGAGGTCACCGTCAAGAACAACACGAGCCAGACCGGCTCGCGCTTCCCGGGCGACAAGGTGTACTACCCGTTCCCGATCAGCGGTGTCAGCACCGACCAGTTCAAGGCCATCTTCGTCAACGCGGCCACCAGTACCGAACAGGAGCTGCCGATCCTCGAGGTGGCCACGGCAGGCGCGGGGATGGTCGAGGTGCGGGTCGCCATCGGGAGCGTCACCTTTACCAACTCGGCGGACAGCGTGCGGGTGGAAAACAGCACCGCGACCCCCGTGGCCCCCGTCACCAGCGCCGTCTCGTCGATCAAGGCGCGGCTCACCGTCGACGGCGGAACCAGCGACAGCTTCGCCGTCACCATCGTAAACCCTGTGGCTGGATCCCTCCCCGTCCTGTCCGGGGTGTCGGCGTCCGCCAACGGCCCGGAGAACCTGCTGTTCAAGATCAAGCCGGGAGCGCTGCAGACGGTCCGGCCCAACGGGGCCCACCTCCAGGATATGAAGCTGGTGAACGGCAGCTCCGGGATCACCAGCGCCATCCCGCTTTCCCTCATTACCGCCGACAACGGGCTCACCTTCAACTTCGCTGGCAATCTGACCGACAGCATCGAATTCGTCATCAGCTTCGACGACGGTTCCACCGCCTCCCAACTGGTGAGCAAGTACACCATCCGGCTCAAGGACCCCCAGGGGGTGGTGGTCAAAACCGTTTCGCTGCCCTCTCCCTTCAAGGACATGAAGGTCCCGTTCGGCCCGCTGTTCGACTCTCCCGGCGCGCCGACCCTGATCCCCCCGGCGCCGGAGCTTTTGAACCGGTTCAACCCGGCCAGCGACCAGTTGACTCTCGGCTTCTCCGAGGCCCTCGATCCTGCGACCGTGACCGGCCTCACCGGGACCTTCGTGGTGCGCGACAGCAGCGGCGCGCTCGTCCCCGGAGAGCTGAGGCTCTGGGGGGATGCGGGGAACCAGGTGACCTTCATCCCGAGCGCACCCTTCAAGCTGAACTCCGCCTATACCGTGACCATCTCGGGGGTGAAGGACCTGGGCGGGGCCGTCCTGAATCAGCCTCCCTTCACCATAAAGACGGTCGGCCCGGCTCTGGCCGCGACCATCCCCCTCAGGTCGGCGATCCCGATCCGCTCGGGTGCCAATCAGTACGACGTACCTCTCAACGACCTGGCGCTGATCAGCAAGACCGATGGAACCGGAAAGCCGGTGACCACGGTGGTTGCGGTGACCGACACCAAGGCCGACCAGGCGACCTTCCGCATCGCCACCTTCGACATCCCGGCAGACCCCACCTCTGCGGTCAGGGTGGGCACCGCCCAGGGCGGGGGAGGGAAGCAGCGCGTTCATGTCATCCAGGGGGCGGACCTCGCCATCAGCGACAAGGTGGACGGCTGCCTCGCCAACATCACCGGCGGCGCGGGGAGCTACCGCTTCAAGGGGGACCTGGCCATCACCAGCTCCACCGCCGTCGGGGTCGAGACCTTCCTCTCCTTCTTCGATGTCACCGACCCCGCCAACCCGTGCCAGCTGGGGGGCAAGCTGCTGACCGGAGATCCGGACAACCTGAGCGGCTTCAACAGCCCGGGAACGGTGCACGCCTCCGCCAACGCCTTCGGGGTGACCGCCGTGCAGGGGAGCGACGGATATACCGCCCTGGCGGGTGTCCAGGGGGTCGGGATCATGAGTGTCAACATCGGGCAGAACATCCCGGAACCGGTCCCGGGCAAACGCGTACTGGAGGGGGTGTTCTCCGGCAACTACCTGGAGGTGATCTCCGATGGCGGTACGGTAATCACCCTCAACCCCGACATCCCCCAATTGGAGAACTACGATCTCAACTTCGCCCTGATCGGGTCGCTCGCGCTCGATCCGCAGACGACGCGGCTGGTCTATGCCGGGCCCCTGCAGTTCGACCCGCAGCGCAACGGCACGCTGAAGACCTATGACCTGATATTCGCCCACGGCCTGAACTCGAAGACCGTGCAGATCATCGACATGTACGACCCGGGCAACCCGCAGCTCTTGGGTAAAATCTCCTTCGACGACGGCATCGTCGCGCTCGCCTTCGACCGCAACCGCAAACTGCTGAGCGCCGCGTCGCGGGGGAAGCTGTACGTGGTCGATCTGAGTACCTTGTCCGCCGTCGACCTGAACGGGGACGGCATCGACGACCGCATCGTCTGGACGGCCAGCTATCCGGCCACCTCCACCATCAAGTGCCTGCGCAGTGACGAGGCGCGCGGGCTGGTCTACGTCGGCACCAGTGGCGGCCTGGACGTATACCGGCTCGACGGCAAGAACCTCTACGGCATCGCGAAATACATCCGGTACAACGTCAAGGCCCCCCTCGGGCTCGATTTCGATAACCCCGTGCCGCTGCCGATCCGGGGCGCTATCGTCGAGCTGCAAAATTCCGCCGGGGTGGCAATCGATAAGACGAACACCAACGACTCGGGTTTCTACACCTTCATGGCCCCGCTGAACCAGGACCTCAAGGTTGTCGTGAAGGCGGCGACGGGGGACCCGGCCAAGGCGAATCCGCACCTCTCCGTCAAGGATCCTGCCACCGGGGTGATCTACAGCAAGGTGCAAACGCCGGTGCACTGCGCGTCCGCCACGGGATGCCAAGCGGACATCCTGGCGGATCAGAAATGGGTCTGGCTCCAGCCCCCCGTCCCCCAGGTCCCGCCGTGCGCCGATGCTGCCTGCCAGACCCTCCATTACGGCATCGGGAGTTACACGGTAAGGGAGGCCTCCCCGTTCGCCATACTGGATACGACCTACGGGGTCGAGGACATGATGCGCCGGCAGACCGGCACCCCCGCGATCCCGTTCCCGGATCTCAAGTACAACTGGTCCCCGGCCGTGGCCAACAGCACCGCGTACACCCCCGGAGGGGCCTGGACCATAACGGTGAACGGCACCCTCGCCGACACCGACGAGTACGACCCGGTCATCATGCTGCACGAATGGATGCACTACTACCAGGATGCCTTCATCCGCTCCGACACGCCCGGCGGCAACCATAGCTCCGGGGAGAAAAGCGACCATCGCCTCTCCTTCAACGAGGGGTTTGCGACCGGCTATTCGCTGATCCTGAACCAGACCCCCGTCTACACGGATACCCTGGCCAACGGAAGATTCTCCCCCGGCCAGCTGTTGCGAAACTACGAGACCGGCGTGACCGACAAGGGTTTTTACAATGAAAATGCCATCGTCGAAATGTTCTATGCCCTGAACAAGGCCAAGCCGGCCCCGCTGGACGTTTCCGTCCCCTTCAAGGACATGCATGCCGCCTTGCTCGCGCAGGAGAAGACGCTTCCCTACATATCGATCTACAGCTTCATTCATGAACTTTACGACCCGATCGCCGCCGATGCGACCAAGGCCGCCACTGCCGCCAAACTGGTCGCGCTCTTCAGGACGAAGAACATCGACATCCCGAATTCGGACAAGTACGAGCCCAACGACCCGCTGCTCTATAACCCGATCAGCGTAAGTCGTGCCGGCGTCAATACCTACAACAAATTTACGGCAAGCGTCGGCAACGCTTCCGTGGCGAGCGTCAATTACGTCGGCAGGAAGTTCGTTGCGGGGACCGACCTTTTGACCACCAGCAGTGTCAACGACCCGGGACAGGACGGGAACAAACTCCTCGGGAAGCTGTTTTTCAAGTTCACGGTGAGCCCGGCACAGGCCGGCCACTATCAATTCACGGTGACCACGACCACACCGAGTCCGGCGCCCCTGCTCCAGGCGAATTGGGACGCCTCTTTCAAGGTCCTGAAGAACGACAAACCGAAAAACACGAAGGTCATAGTCAACGCGTCCGCGCCCGGGGTATGGCCGGTAGTGTCGCCCGTGGTGCAACTGGATCCGGGCGACTATGTGATGGATGTCTCGACCTGGGTCTGCACGGTGCCCGGCCTCACCTCCTGTCAGACATCGCTGTCCGCCCCCTGCGGCATCACGCTTGCGGTAACGCCCAAATGATCTCCAAGGAGAACGCCATGAAATGTCTCCCCCTGCTGCTGTTGCTGGGCATCTGTTGCGCCGACGCAGGCCGGGCCAAGAGCTATCCGGCCCCCGTCAAGGTGTCGTATCAAAGTTCCGGGGATATTTCCGCCCTGAAGCCGGGTGACGAAACGGAAACAGTTCTGCATCTGGTTTCCCTGGCAGACCTGGATTCTGTCGTCATTTACCTGATCCCCAACGGTGTCGAAGCGGCAACCGTTGACCAGGTCTATATGTTCAATGATTTAAAAACCGGGGATCAGAAGGATGTAGTGTTGAAAGTCAAGCTGGTCAAGCAAAGCGGGAGCCTGGCCGTGAACTACACGACCACCACCGCCTCCGGGACCGAGGCCGGTGCCTTGAACATCTGCTGCTACGGCACCGAAGCGAAATAACCTGCTGGTGTCCATGCGTTCCGGCCCCTGACCTGCGGATAGGAATTTGGATATAGAGGCGCGCAATGAGAGAACAAAACAATAGAGCCAAGTACGGAGAGTCCCTGCTTTCTGCTGCGGGCCGAAAGCAGGGTCGTTCTGCTTTGCTGATCGGGCTGCTCGTCTGCTTCTCGCTGCTGCTCGTGCCGCTGCTACCCGTTGCCGCGGCCGCCTCCGACGCCCGCTTCCTGGCCAGGGAGGACATCGTCCTCTACGGCATGCAGCTCAGCGCCGCGCCCGCCAAGCAGACGGTGCCCAAGAACATCGCCACCATCGTCAGCACCTTCATGCAGGTCCCGACCCTGCCGGCCGGGCAGATCCCGCCGCTGCCCGCCGACGCGACGGTCAAGGCGACCCTGCGCGGCCCCGGGCTCCCCGACCCGGTCGAGCTCTCGGTTGCGGCCAACTCCCCCTTCACCATCCCCCCGATGACCGTCCCCGGGATCTACAGCCTGGACGGCATCCGGCTGGAGAGCGGCGGCCAGGTCATGTTCTACGGCACGCCGGAGAGCGTCAGCATCGAGGTCATCGAGAACCTGCTGGTCACCCAGGTGACGGCCCGCCCCTTAACCGCCCAGGAGATCCGGGACAAGGGGATCGTCTTCGACAAGACCAACTTCCAGGCCTACAGTTTCAGCGCCGCCTTTGCCATCGCGCCGGGCAAGGAGATCAACATCGCCATGCCGGTGGTGCTCCCCAGGGTGCAGACCACCTCCGACGTGCTGGTTGACGGGGTCGCCATCCCGAGCATCCCCCAGGCCCAGATCCAGAGCGTCGCCACCATCATCCCGGACGCCCTGAGGATCGCCCAGACCGCGGTCCCCAACCTGAACGTGCAGAGCTTCACGCTGAAGCCGACCAAGACGGCGGACAACAACTTCTACCTCCCCCCGATCCCCGGCGTGGTGGTCATCCCCGGCGACATCGGCTTTTTGAACCAGTACTTCTCCGTCATGCTCATGGTGGGCAACGCGGCGCCGGACGGCTCGAACCTGGTGGTGAAGGACCTGAAGGCGGAGATCATCCTGCCGCCGGGCAACGACCAGGTGCTGTTCACGGCCGACGACCCGCTCAGGATGGCGGTGGTCGCTCAGGGGGAATCCCCCCGGGTGGTGCCGGTTGCCCAGCCGGGCCCCGACGGCAAGCTCGGCACCGCGGACGACCTGAACGAGCTGGCCCCCGGCCAGACCGGCAACGCGGAGTTCCTGGTGGAGGGGCGCCGCGAGGGGAGCCACACCGTCGAGATGCAGATCACCGGCACCCTCTACGGCCTGCCGGCCGGCCCGATCCCGATCAGCGGGCGGGCCATGGGGACGGTGCTGGTGCGCAACCCGACCTTCACCATGACCTTCACCCACCCGGACCTGGTCTCGGCCGGGGAGCACTACACCCTGGACGTCACGGTGACCAACACCTCCGAGTCGCCGGCCAACTTCGTCTCGGTCAACCTCTATCCCCGCTACATCAGCGGCGCCGCCCTGGTGGGCGACCCGGTGCAGTCGATCGAGAGCATCCCCCCGGGGGACTCCGCGACGGTGAGCTACGAACTGGTCTCCCAGGTAAGCGGCAGCGTGTTCGCCGCCACGCTCGACTCCGACGAGCACATCAAGGGGATCTTCCAGCTGAAGACCTCGGTCGGCGAGCTCGGGATACCGCTCTCGCCGGACTCCCTGGTGCTCCCCAAGGAGGCGAACTTTCTCCCCAAAGGGCTCCGTGACGCGGCGATCGGCCTTTTGGGCAAGGCCTACGCCACGGCGACCGCCCCCGCGGCGGCGCTTCCCAAGGACGTGCTGCGCTTCGGCAAGAAGATCGTCTGGGACCGTGGCATCGAACTCGCCGAGGCGGGTTTCCGCTACTCGCTGCACGAGGAGCTTCCGGCGACGGCGAGCCAGCTCCTGATGGACTACATGGGGTCCAACTTCAACCGGATCGCCCAGCTCTACCCCGCCGCGGACCAGGATGCGGAGCGCGGCGACTTCACCGGGTTCGACGACCTGCGGCGCCGCTCGACCCGCGGGGACGTGCTGGCCCAGGCGGTGGCCGACATCCTGAAGGACGAGCTCTCCGCCAAGGGGACGCTCCCCTTCCACCGCGACCTGGCGACCCGGCTCGCCTACCGCCCCGGCTTCATCTCGGTGCTCGCCAACGGCGACGGCGGCCCCGCCCCGGTGACCGTCACCCTGGTGGACGGTGGCGGCAAACGGCTGGGCGGCAGCAACGCGGCCGGCAAGACCACCAAGGAGATCCCCTTCTCTGACTACCTGAACTTCTCCGGCCCCTCCGGGTCGGCCGGGCAGCTCGCCATCCTCGCCGCCCCCTCCGGGGGGACGCTCTCGGTGCAGATCGCCCCGGTCCCCGGGGTAACGACGGCCAGCTACACCCTGAGCCTGGTCTACCCGGACGCCACGGGGACCCTGCGCCAGGCAAGCTGGCCGGGGCTCACCACGAAGCAGGCGCCGCTCTTCACCCCGGGCGCCGGCGACCCGGTGACCATCACCCTGGCGGCGACCGGAAGCGCGGTCGCCCCGTCCGGAAACGAGGTGATTGCCGACCTGCCCCCCTCGATCGTCAGCGTGGTGCAGCAGCCCCAGGCCGACGTCTTCAGGTGCGACTCCAAGGACCCGGGGAAACCGCTGGGACGAGTGGTGGCGCTGCTCTTCAGCGAGGAGGTGACTCCCGAGTCGGTCCAAGACAAGCTGGCCGCCGAGCTGATCACGAGCTTTTCCGCCGAGGCGAACAAGGTGGTGGGCGTTGCCCTGCAGCCGGGACGGCGCGTCGCCTTTCTCGCCCTGCGCGACCCCCTGGGACCCTTCATCCCGCGCATCCTGAGCGCGAGCGGCGTGGCCGACCTGAAGGGTCACCTGATGCTGCCCCAGAGCGTACCGATGGAGGCGACCATCACCGACTTCGGCGGGGTGGTCTCGGGGAAGGTGCTGCAGGCCGACGGCTCCGCCGTGCCGGGGGCCGAGGTGCGCCTGGTGCTGCAGACCGTCTGCCCGGACGTCGAGGGGTGGATCGACGTGGGGATCGCCGCCAAGCCGACCGACGCCAACGCACGCTACCAGTGGGACTACGTCCGGGGGGGCGACTTCAGGGTCAAGGAGGTCGCCATCGACCCGAACACCGGCGACGTGCGCCGGCTCCTGTTCTCCGTGGCCCGCCACGGTCAGCGCCTGAACGCGGACATCGTCTTCCTGGGGCGCGGCACCATCCAGGGGCGCGTCTTCGCCGAGGACGGGGTCACGCCGCTCAAGGACGTGCAGATCAAGGTGACCAACCTGGTGGACCAGACCGAGTACGGCGCCACCACGGACGCCAACGGGCGCTACACGGTCGCCCGGGTCCCGATCGGCAACAGCCTCCTGGAGGCGATCCACGTCGCCAGCAACTCCCACCTGACCCAGAGCACCTACATCGGGAGCGCCGGGTCGGTGGTGGAATTGAACCTGGTGCTGTTGAGCGAAACTGTGCAGCAGATAACCGTGCAGCACGGCCAGCTCTCCGGCACGGTGCTCCGACCGGACGGCACCACCCCGGTCGGCGGGGTACCGGTGGTCGCTTACTACCAGGACCAAAGCCAGCCGGGGGTGCTCTGCCCCGGTGACCCGAGGCCGCCCGAGTGCCCGGTGGCGCTGGTCAATGCCGACAAGAACGGCGCCTACCTCTTCGCCAGCCTGATCGCCGGCACGCTGCGCATCAACTCCTTCGACCAGGCGGTCTACCAGCAGGGCAACATCATGGTCACCCTGCCGGCCGACGGGAAGGTGAAAGGGAACGTGCTCCTCAAGGGGGGCTTCGGCACCGTGCGCGGCACCGTGCTGGACGCGGTCGGGAAACCGGTCGCCGGCGCCCAGGTCGGCGGCGGGCTGGTGCTGGCGAGCAGCGACGCCGCCGGAGCCTACGAACTGAAGGACGTGCCGGTCGGGCACGCCCAGGTGGTCGCCGTCTCCCAGGCGCTCGGTTCCTCCGGCACGGCCGAGATCGACATCATCCGCGACGGGGAGGTCGTCAACGCCACCATCGTCCTCTCCGCCGTGGGGGGGGTGTACGGCACGGTCTCCCTGGCCGACGGCACGACGCCGGCGGTCGGGGTGGACGTCTATGCCCTGAAGAAGGATCCGGCCACCTCGCTCATGACGATCGTCGGCAGTGCCGTCAGCGACGCCCAGGGGCGCTACCAGATTCAGCCGCTGCAGGTGATGACCAGCGAAGACTACACCATCTCCGCCTTCCTGCCCGACCTCTCGGACGGCAACCTGGTCCAGGCCCGGGTGCTCTTCAACGGGCACCAGGCCAAGGCCGACCTCAGCTTCAAGGGGAAGGGGAAGGTCGACGGGGTGGTCTACGACGCCGACGGGGTGACGCCGCTCAAGGCGCGGGTCAGCGTCTCGGGGCTCACGGTTCTGGGCGCCAGCGGCCCGGGAGGGAAGCAGGTCGGGCTCGAGTTCAGGCACACCCAGAATATCGTCATCATCGACACCGATTTCAGCACCGGCAGATTCGCCTTCGACGGGGTCTTCCTGGGGCAGTTCGTGATCACCGCGGGGGGCGCCTTCAGCCCGGACCCCGTCCTGGTGGCCGACGAACTCAGCGTGCCGGGCGAAACCAGGCACGAGGTGCTGAAACTGCAGCCGACCAGCGTCATCACCGGCAAGGTGTACCAGCCCGACGGGTTCACCCTGGTCGGTGCCGCGGTGAAGGTCACCTTCAGCTCCAACGAGTCCAAGACCTTCTGCACGGTGAACGAAACCACCGGCGAGGATTCCTGCCAGACCATCCCGCAGGGGATCCAGGAGGAGATCGAGTACACCGGCGCCGACGGCGTCTTCAAGATGCCGATCGTCAACGCCGGTCAATTCACCCTGAACGCAGAGGACCCGGTCACCGGCAAGGTGGCGCGGCTCAAGGGGAATGTGGCGGCCGGGCAGACCGCCGAGGTGACGCTGCGGCTCATGGGGCAGGCCGACGTCAAGGTCCGGGTGTTCGGCTCGGACGGCGTCACCCCGATCCTCGGCGCCAAGGTCGAGCTGGAGGAGGGGGACTTCCCGAAACTGAAGAGGAGCGGGGTCGCCGTCGACGGCAGCATCACCTTTGGCGGCATCGACGAGGGGACCTTCGCGGTCTTCGCCCAGGACCTAAGCCGCGGCTTCTCCGCACGCAGCAGCGGCAAGGTGGTCAAGGACGGCCAGGGCGTCACTCTCGACGTCCACCTCTACGACGCCACCGGCGTCGTGTACGGCACGGTCTACCGGGCCGACGGGGTGACCCCGGTGCCCAATGCCGACGTCTCCATCTTCAACGCCCAGGGACCGCTCGCCTTCAACGTCACCGACGGCAGCGGCCAGTACCGGCAGGACACCATCCCGCTCGGCGCGGTCAGCGTGGCGGTCTTCGAGGCGGCGACCGGCCGGCGCGGGGGGGGCTCGGGGAGCATCGACCTGGCCGGCCAGCAAGTCCCGATCACCGTCAACGAGGCGGCGGTCGGGCACGTGAAGGGGGTCGTCTTCGACGCCGCCACCATGGCACCCTTGCGCGCCTGGACCGTGACGCTCTCGGCAGCCTTCCCGGACGGCAGCTCCCTGTCGGTCAGCTCCACGACCGGGACCGACGGCAGCTACTTCTTCCCCGGCATTCCGCAGGGAGAGTTTACCGTCTCCGCCAGCCGCGAGTCGCTGGGGAGCACGACGGCGCGCGGGGTGATCGCCAGGGAGAACGAGCTGATCAATCTGCCGCTGGTGGTGAGCCTCATCAAACCGGCCCTGGGGCGCATCGAGGGGGTGGTGCTGAACCAGGACGGCACGCCGGCCGCGGACTACTCGGTCTGCATCGACCCGCTGGATATCGGCTGCCTGGTGCAGCTCACCGCCGGCAGCGACGGCACCTTCGCGGCCGACGGGCTTGCGCTGACGCGCCACCTGGTCCGGGCCAGCTCGCAGGTCGCGGCCAGCAGCGGCTCGAGCCTCGCGAACCTTTCCTTCTCGGGCCAGGCGAGCGTGGTCAAGATCGTCGTCAACGGCCTGGGCGGAGTGGCGCCGACCGTGGTCTGGCAGGACAACACCCCCGCCAAGGGGGTCCAGCTGGTTCTGGAGCAGGCCCCCGACGCGGGCTGCGGGTCACCCTCCTGCAGCAGGTTCGCCGACCAAAGCGGCGCGGCGACCTTCGGCTCGGTCCCGCCGGGCAGCTACACGATCTGGGCCTACGACCCGGTCAGCAAAATGAGCGCCGCCGCGAGCGACATCCTGCAGGTCGGCGACCTGGCCCACCCGCGGCTCGTCCTCGAGGTGAACGGCAGCGTGACCGGCAGCGCCCTCTACCCGGACGCGCTGCCGCGCGCCGGGATCATCGCCTCCCTGGTCGGCAAGGCCCCCGACGGCAGCGCGCTCGCCTACTACACGGCTACCGACGCCGCCGGCGCCTTCAGCTTCCGCGGGGTGAAGATCGGCAGCTACACCCTCGACCTGGTCGACCCCCTGGGGAGCGGCCTGGGACGCAAGGTCATCCAGGTGGCGGGGAGCGAAGACGCGGGGACGATCATCCTCGACGCCGCCTCCCCGGCGGTGCAGACGGTCGACCCGGTCCCCGGAGCGCTCCGGGTGCCGCTGGGCCAGAAGATCGTCATCACCTTCAACAAGCCGATCAAGCCGGGGCTGGTCTCGGCGGACACGGTGAAGCTTTCCGACGCCAGCGCCCCGGTGACCGGGACCCTGGCAGTGGGCGAAGGGTTCACCACGGTGAGCTTCACGCCGGTCAACCCCCTGAAGGAGCAGACCGTCTACACGCTGCAGGTCTCCGGGATCACCGACAGCCTGGACCGCCCGATGGCCAAGCCGTTCCTCGCCAGCTTCACCACGGTCGACCTGACTCCGCCCGCTCTCCAGTCGGTGGATCCGGCCGCCGCAGCCACCGGGGTGCCGCTGGAAAGCGTGGTCCGGGTGCTCTACAGCGAGCCGGTCGACCTCGCCGCCTTCAGCGGTCCGGCGATCGTGCTGACCCGGGGCGGGGCGGCCGTCGCCGGCCGGATCGACCCGGTCTTCGGCAACACCGGCCTGGTGTTCACCCCGACCTACCCGCTGGTGGAGACAGGGGTCTACCACGTCGAGCTGCTGCCGGCCACGGACCTCTCCGGCAACCGCCAGGCGACCGGGCTCTCCTACGACTTCTCGGCGCTGGACCGGACCCCTCCGGTGGTCGTCGGCCTCAGCGCTTCCAATAACGGGAGCGTCATCCAAGGTAGCTCCGCGACCGTGACCGCCGACACCGGAAGCGGCCACGACGTCGCCTACGTCGACTTCCTGGTGAACGGCGCCATCGTCGCCACCGACCGCTCCGGCCCCTTCACTCTGAGCTTCCAGGCGGTCGCGGCGCTGGGCAAACCCGGCGACACCATCAAGGTGAGCGCCGTGGCGACCGATACCTCCGGCAACCGCGGCTCCGCCGTGGACACCTACCTCAGCATCGCGGCCGACACCCCGCCGCTCGTCGCCATCACGGCCCCGGCGCAGGGGGCTTCCTTCAAGACCGGCGAGCGGGTCAGCGTCAGCATCGCCGCCAGCGACGACCTCGGCGTGGCCCAGCTGAGTTACCAGGCGGTCGGGGGAGTCCCCCCGGCGGCGGCGAGCGCCGACCTGCAGCCCGCTTTGAGCCCCGCGGCCAAGGAGTTCGCCTTCTACGTCCCGGTCGACGCGGTGCCCGGCTCCAGCATCACGGTGAACGCCACGGCGGTCGACACCCGCGGGCAGAGCACCAAGGCGCAGCCGGTCAGCATCACCGTGCTGGACGCCACCCCCCCGCAGGTCGGCTTCGTCGGCCTTTCCAGCGGGGCCGCCGTGAAACCGGGGCAGAAGGTGACCGCCGTCGTGTCGGCCAGCGACCTGGGCGGAGTCGCCTCCCTCGAATTCAAGGTGACCGGCGCCACCGTCTACAGCGAAACCCGGAGCATCGACCCGCCCCAGAACTCGGCGGGGAGCTCCTTCAGCTTCAGCGTCTCCCCGGCCGCCGGCGCGGGGAGCACGCTCGCCCTCGACGTCTCCGCGCTCGACAAGGCCGGCAACCGGGCGGCCGCACCCCAGGTGCTGCTCCCGGTCTCCGACGCCAAGGGGCCGCAGGTCGGGCTGCGCACCCTCTCCGGCTCCTCCGGCTTCACACCGGGACAGACGGTGACTGTGGTGGCGGACGCCTCGGACGACGTCGGCGTGCAGCGCATCGACCTCGCCGGATCCGGAGCGCTCAACTACTCGAACTCCAAGGGGATCTCCCCGCCGCTTGGGAGCGCGCAGGCCCAGTTCGCCATCATCACCCCGGCGGACCTCGCCGACGGGGCGACCCTCACCCTCACGGGAACCGCGCTCGACATCTCGGGCAACCCCGGGACCTCGGCGCCACTCACCCTCACCGCCCGGGCGCTCCCCGGCGTCACGCTCCCCGCCTCGCTCACCCTGAACGCGGGCGACCAGAAGCAGGTGGAGCTCTCGCTTGCCGCACCGGCTCCCGCCAGCGGCGTCGTGGTGAGCATCGCCAGCGCCAACCCGGCGGTGGCGCTGGGCACCCCGACCGTCATCTTCGCCGCCGGCGAACAGGTGAAGCAGATCACCGTCTCCGGCTCAAGCGGCGGCTCCACCCAGCTGCGCGCCAGCATCGGCTCCGTGGAGCGGGCTTCCCTCACGGTTACCGTCAGCGGCGGCATCGTCGCCGGGACCGTCTACAACCCGTACCCCACCCCGGTCGCCGGGGCCGAGGTCGTGGTGAACGGCTACTCGGTCAGCACCGACGCCTCCGGCCGGTTCTCCCTGGCCGGCATCGCCGGCCCCTGGGTCTCCATCCGGGCCAACGACACCGCGAGCCACCTGCAGGGGTACTTCGGCGCCTCCATGAACATGGCCAACGGCTACCTGAAAAACGTCCAGGTCCAGCTGGTCCCCGCGGCGGCGCTCAAGGGCTCTGTCTTCAAGGCCGACGGCGTAACCTCCGCCGGGGCCGGCGTCCAGGTCGAGGTCTTCCGCACGGGCGATCTCTCCACACCGCTCGACACGGTCTTCACCGACGCCCAGGGCGCTTTCGCCTTCCCGCTCCTGCAGGTCGGAAGCTACCTGATCGACGTCGCCAGCACCCAGGGGGACAAGGGGAGGGCGAGCGCCGCCATCCTGCAAAGCGGCCTCGACGTCACCGTCAACGTGAGCTTCCTCGGCAAGGGGACCGTCACCGGCGTGGTGGTGGACGGCGCCGCCGCTCCGGTCGCCAATCCGGAGCTGCGCCTGGGCTCCTACTCGCTCTTCGGCTCGGAACAGCGCTCCGGGAGCGGCAACCCGGACGGCACCTTCTCGTTCAACAACGTCTTCATGGGCGACTTCTCGCTTTCGGCCAAGGATCCGGTCACCCGGATGAGCGCCGGCGCCTCCGGCAAGATCTCAGCCAACAACGAGACGGTCAACCTGATCCTGCGCCTTGCCTCCATCGGGAGCATCACCGGGACGGTCTACCGCTTCGACGGCGTCACCCCTGCCTCGGGGGCGACGGTGAGCGCCGGCAGCGCCACGACGACGACCGATACCCTGGGGAGCTACCTCCTGCAGACAATCCCGCTGGGGGTCTACCCGGTGACCGCCGATGACCAGGCGGCCCGCAGCCGCAGCCGGGCATCGGTCACCCTCTCCGCAAACGGCGCGACGGTGCCCCAGGATCTGACCCTGCCGGGGCAGGGGAGCGTGGTCGCCACGGTGAGCGATGCCAACGGCCCGGTCGGTGGCGCCCAGGTTACCTTAAACGACGGCTACGGCGCGCTCGCCGGGCTGAGCGACCCAAGCGGCGTAAGCGTCTTCAACAAGGTCCAGGCGGGGAGCTTCACCCTGCACGCGCAGTCGGGCAAGGCCGGAGCGAGCGCCAGCGGCTCTGTCACTTCCGGCGGGAGCACGCCGGTCAGCATCACCCTGCCGGTCATTACCCTGCCGGTGGGGACCATCCGCGGCACTGTGTACGCCCCGGACGGCAAGACCCCGTTCGAGGGGGCACGGGTCACCACCAGCGTTCCCGGCTACGGCATAGAGTTCCTGACCGGTGCCGACGGGGGCTACCGTTTCGATAACCTCCCGATGGGGAGCTATGACCTAAGGTTCTCCGAGTCCGGGATGCTCCGGGCCAAAACACTTGGCCTCCTGCTGAGTCAGGACGGTCAGACCGCCGTGAACGACGCCACCCTGGTGGGCTTGGGTTCGGTGAACGGCCGGGTGCTGATGCCCGACTCCTCCTCCGCCTCCTCGTTCCGGGTCTCCGTGCAGAGCCTCAACCCGGATTTCGGCCGGAGCGCCACCGCCATCACCGACGCGGCCGGCTACTACCTGGTGGAGCGGCTGCCGGTAGGAGCTGTGGCGGTGAGCACCGGCGACCCGGCCCGGCAGCTCCTGGGCGAGGCGTCCGGCACCCTCAACGCGGACGGCGACACGGTGAGCGCCGACATCATCCTGCAGAATAACGCCTTCACCCCGCCGCGCACCCTTACGGACGGGAACCTTTACAGCTACGACATCCAGGGTGACGGTACCCTGGCCCATGGCGAGGCGGGGATCTTCGCCTCCCGCGGGGCAGCCGCCCTCGACCTGGTGGCCGGCAGCTCGATCCTGCCCTTCACGGGCGACCCGATCGCGACACAGGAGGACCAGGCGCGCGAACTCGCTTTCCGTCAGCAGGGTCTGGCCGGGTTGAACGTCACCCGCAAGGTCTACGTCCCCCGCGACGGCTACTTCGCCCGCTATCTGGAGATCTTCAGCAACCCGACGGCGGCGCCGGTCACGGTCGACCTGCAGCTAACTACCGGCTTCAAGGCCAACCCGGCCCTAGCCGTCCAGGCCACCTCCAGCGGCGCCGGCACCCCGGCCGCCACGACCCGGGACCTCTGGGCGACACTGGACGACAACGCGGGGAGCGCCCCCGCCGTCGCCCTGGTCTGGGGCAACGCCGGGGGTGCCTCCCCGGCGGCGCCACTCTTCAGCGCCGCGCCGACCACCCTGGCCGCCACCTGGCAGGGGGTCAGCGTCCCCCCAGGAGAGAGCATCGCACTGCTGCACTTCGTAGTCCAGGAGACAGATCCCGCAGCGGCCCGCTCCGCGGCGGAACGCCTGGTCCAGCTCCCGCCAGAGGCGCTCGCCGGCTTGAGCGGCGACGAGCTTTCCGCCATCAGGAACTTCGCGGTTCCCTCCGACGGCAGCAGCTCGCTGGAGTCCCTGCCGTCGCTCACCGGCGAGATCACCGGGCAGGTGCTGGCGAGCGACGCCCTGACCCCGGCCCCCAACGGCACTCCGGTCTACCTTGCCAGCGACCAGCCGCTCTTCGGCCGGTCCTACCAGGCCGCAACCGACGGCAGCGGCATCTTCCGGTTCACCTCCAACCTCTTCACCGACCACCCGAGTCTCGGCATCCCGCTCACCGGGTTCACCCTGAAGGCGCGGGTCGGCCCCGGCGCGTACCTCGAGGCGCCGCCGGTCACCGGCAGCTTCGTCGCCGGCAGCACCAGCACGGCGAAGAACATCGTCGTCAGCAACAGCGCCATCCTCTCCGGCACAGTGCTCTCGCACACCGGCCAGCCCTTGTCCGGCGTCTCGGTGCGCATCGTGAGCGGTGCCTACACCGGCTCCCTCTCCACCGGGCTGGACGGCAGCTACCGGTTCGCGTTCCTGGCGCCGGGGTCCTACTCGGTCACCGCCGAGAAACCGAGCAGCCAGGGGAGCGGCATCGTGGTCGCCACCACGACTGCGCTCTCCGCAGGGAGCGAGAAGCGGCTCGACCTGAGCTTCCCGGGTGCGGTCAACCTGACCGGCACCGTGCGCGGCGCCTCCGCGGCTCCGGCCGTCGGGGCGGCAGTCAGGCTCAGCTCCGCCAGCGGGTTCCAGCGCACCACCTCCAGCGACGGGGCCGGCGCCTTCGTCTTCGTCGAGGTCCCCGCCGGCAGCTACACGGTCGGCGCGACCGAGCCGGGAACCGGCTTCACGACCTCCGCGGCGGCGAGCGTCGGCGACAGCTCCGCCACCCCGGTCTCCCTCACCTTCCCCGGCAGCGGCCGGGTAGCCGGCAGCGTCGTCTTCGCCGACGGCGTTACCCCGGTCGCCGGGGTCCTGGTCGAACTCTTCGACGCGGCCACCAGCGCCCTCCTGAAGAGCGTCACCTCGGGGACCGGCTTCGACACCGGCCTCCTGATGAGCGACGCGGCCTCGCTCAAGGTGCGGGGTACCTTCAGCTACGCCACGCCGTCCGGAAGCCGGTCGGTGGTCGCCGAGCAGGTCCTCTCCGGTTTCGGCGGCTCCAACGTCACCCTTCCGGCGACACTCACGCTCCCCGCCAACCTGACCACCCTCCGGGCGCGGCTCCTGCTGGCCGACTCCCGGCGCTACCTGGGGGACAGCATCACCGTCGAGGCGCGCAGCACCGCCGACTCGGCGCTGCTCGGTAGTTGCAGCAGCGACCTCGCCAGCGGCGAGTGCCTCCTTTCCGGCCTGGTGGCCGACGCCGCCGGGATCACGGTCCGGGCCGTCGGCGACGGCGCGTCCCTGGCCCAACAGCAGGCGAGTGTCACGGGAAGCGGCGGCACCACCATCGTCGACCTGACCCTGACGCCGAGCGCCGCCACCCTGCCGGTCACCTGGTACAACGGCAACGGCGCCCCCTACGGGTTAACGGCCGAGGGACGCGTCACGGACGGGCTCAATGGCCTGTTCGGCACCAGCGGCAGCGGCTCCGCAGGCGGGGAAGCTCTCGAACTGAACGTAGCCGGCACCAGCTACGGGTTTACCGGCGGCAGCGCGACCCTGTCCCCCAACGGCAAGGGGCGCGAGCTGGTGCTGCGCCAGGACAACCTGGCCGGCCTGACCGTGGTCCGGCGCATCGCCGTCCCGGCCGACGGCTACTTCGTCCGCTACCTCGATACCCTCATCAACACCGGCGCCACGCCGGTAACCGTCGGCCTCGCCCTCAGTTCCCAGCTGGCGGCGCCGGAAGCGCTCCCCCAGCTGGTGGGGAGTTCCAGCGGCTCCTCCACCCTGCAGCCGGTGACGGACGGCTGGGCCAGCTTCGACGACACGGTCCAGGACGACCCGTTCCTGACGCCGGCCGGGAACCTCCCCCCCTCGGCCGTGGTCTGGCAGGGAGCGGGCGCCCCGCAGCCGGCCGATATCCTCTCCTACAGCGCAGGGGGCGCACTGCGCGCCGGCTGGAGCAGCGTCGCCGTTCCGGCCGGGGGAGCCGTGCAGTTCCTGCACGTCGCGACCCAGCAGGGGAGCAGGTCCGGGGCTGCCGTCTCGGCCGCCCGCCTGGCGCTGCTTCCTCCGGAAATTCTGACGGGCTTAAGCGGCCCTGACCGGGGAGCCATCCGCAACTTCCAGGTCCCCGCCAGCGGTCCGGGGACGCAACCGGCGCTGCCGCCGCTGGACGGCGCGGTCATCGGCAAGGTCATCTCCACCACCGGCGTCGGCGTGGCGCCGGCCGGGACCCAGGTGCTCTTCAACAGCCAGAGCCCCTGCTACGGCCGGGGCTACCTGGCCAGTACCGACGCCGCCGGTGGGTTCGCCTTCCTAAGCTCCCTCGACCAGGGGAGCGCCAGCGTCGGCATCCCGCGGGAGAGCTATACCCTGAGCGCCACCGTGACGCTGGGCAGTTTGAGCGTCGGCACCGCGGCCACCGGAAACTTCGGCCAGGGGGTGAACAGCTCAACCCGCGACCTCTACTTCAGCTTCGTCCCGGGGATCGGCTCCCTCGCCCCCGGCCAGATCTATGCGAACCAGGGAGCGGTGGTGGTCCAGGTGAACGGCAACAACTTCACGGCAGGCTCCCAGGTCCTCCTGGACGGCCAGCTGCTCACGACCGCGTACCTCTCGGGGCATGCACTTAAGGCCACCGTGCCGACCCAGGTGAACGCGGCTAGCAGGCAGATCACGGTGCGCACCCCGGATCCCTTCAACCCCGGGAGCTTCGCCACCTCCGCCGGCACGCCGCTCTCCGTGGTGCTGCCGCAGTTCGCTCTGACCGTGAATCCGCTGGTGATACGGCAGATGGGAAGCGGCACGGTCACCCTCGACATCCCCTTCCCGGCTCCGGCCCCGGGTGTGACCGCACTTTTGGCCAGTAGCGACCCGACGTCGCTTACTGTGCCGGACAGCGTCACCATCGCGGCCGGTGCCAGCTCGGTCAGCTTCGCCGCGAGCGCTCCGGACACCACCCAGAACCGCGATGTCGGCGTGACCATCCACGCCAACCAGGGGAACTGGATCGGCGGAAGCACCAGCGTCACGGTCCGGCCGGAACCGGTGGTCAACCTCACCCCGACCTCGATCCTCACGGGTCAGGGCTACTCCTTCTTCCTAACCGTCTCCCTGACCGATCCCGCCCCGGCGGGCGGACTTCTGGTCACCCTGGCCGCAGGCACTCCCAACGTGGTCACCCTGCCGGCCAGCGTCAACATCGCCGCAGGGGCCTCCCTGGCCCAGGTGACGGTTGTCAATACCGGCACCGGCAGCACCGTCATCACCGCCACTCCCCCCGCCGGCAAGGGGTTCGCCGCCGGCGACGCCTGTGCGGCGACCGTGAGACCGGTGCAGACCTACAACATCGGCCCTACCCTCACGGTTCCGGTCGGCGTACAGGTCGGCACGCCGGTGGTCCCGCCGCAACCTCATACCCAGGTAGCACCTCTCCTGGGCCATCCTGTCGGGATCGTGGTCGGCGCGGTCTTTACCGGGCTTTCCCCGGATCGGGCCGCCATCGGGACCCAGAACCAGGTCGTGCGGGTGCTGGGGACCGGGCTGGGAGCGGTGACGGACCTATCCTTCTACCCGGTTACCGGCATCACGGTTCACGCCGGAAGCCTCAACGTCGCGGCGGACGGTACCTACGCCGAGGTCACCATCGACGTGGCCCCCGACGCTCCGATCACCCCCCGGATCGCCGTGGTCAAGGACTCCGTCGGAAGGATCGTCCCGGCGAGCCCCAGTGCCAACCGGTTCCTGGTCACCCATCCGGAGCCCCAGCTCTGGTCGCTCATTCCCAACGTCGCGGTGGTGGGGAGCACCATCACCCTCCAGGTGAACGGGCGCAACCTCTTCGGGGCCTCCGCAGTCTCCTTCACCCCGGGAGACGGCATCACCGCGGGGAGCGACCTGTCGGTCTCCGCGGACGGCACCCTCGCCACCATCTCGCTTTCAATCGATGCCGTGGCCGCCACCGGAACGCGGGCCGTCTCCATCACCACGCCCGGAGGGATCACCTCGACACTGATCAGTCTGGGCAACAGCTTCAAGCTCACCCCCGTCGGTGGCCCGTTCGCCACCTACCCGCAGATAGTCGCTCCCCTGGTGGGGGTAATGGTCCAACACGCCCCGGCGGCCCCGACAACCATGAACATCCCGGTAGCCTCGCCCACCGTCGGGGTGTCGGTGGGGGCGATCCTCTCCGGCATACTTCCGCCAAGCGGCGCCATCGGCACCAGCAACCTCGCGCTGCACCTGACCGGCGTAGGCCTTTCCGGGGTGACCTCGGTAAGCATGTCGCCTCCCGACGGGGTAACCCTGGGCGCAGCGGTCGCCGCCGCTGACGGAAGGTACCTCGACATCCCGGTCAGCATAGCCGCCGATGCCCCGCTGACGCAGCGGGTGGTCATCCTCCAGACCGCCTCCGGGCGGGTGCCGCCGGCCACCCCGGATGCGGACCGGTTCCGGGTGACCCTGCCGCAACCCGAGCTTTACGGGCTGGCGCCGATACGGCGCGAGGCGGGGAGCAGCTTCGCCCTTTCCCTTTCCGGGCAACTCCTGGCGGGAGCCACCCAGGTGCGCTTCCTCCCCGCCGACGGGATTACCGTCTCCAATCCGCCGGCCGTCTCCGCCGACGGTAAGCTGGCCACGGTCAACCTCAGCATCGCCGCCGGGGCCCCGGCCACGGCTCGCGTGGTTACCATCACCACCCCGGGAGGGACCACCAGCGCCGTGCCGTCGGCGGCCAACTCCTTCACGGTCACCACCCTGGTCGGGACGGACTATACCCCGCTGATCTCCAGCATGGTCGGCGTGCTGGTCCAAGGCGCGTCTCCGGCCAGCACCCGGCAGGCCGCTTACGGCCCGAACCTTTCGGTGCCGGTGGGTGTTTTCATCCCGTCGGCTCCCCCAGTGAACACTAGGAACGCGACCTACGGCCCGATCCTCTCACCTCTGGTGGGTATCACCGTCGGCTCACTGCTGCAGGCGATGGCACCGACCCGGATCGAACCCGGGGCGACGGTGACCCTCACCTTGACTGGAACGGGGCTGGACCAGGTGACGAGTCTCCGGGTGATGCCGGCCGCCGGACTCACGGTCGGTCCCCTCACGGCCTCCGCCGACGGCACCAGCCTGACCGCCCAGATAAGCGCCGATGCCGCCGCCGTCCGGGGTGCCCGACGGGTTACCCCGTTCACCGCGACCGGGCCGGTAGGGACGAGTGCGACGCTGGGAATTCCGTTATATGTCGGGTTCCGACCGGCCATCAGCTCCATTTCGCCGATACTCCAGACGGTGGGAAATAGCTTCACCCTCACCATCAACGGAACCAATCTTGATTACGCTAACGAGGTTCGCTTCGAACCCGCCGATGGAGTCGCCGTGCTGAACCCGCCGGCCATCAATGCAGACGGAACCCAGGCTACGGTCACCGTCGTGATCGACGGCATGGCGACAGGCGGGCAGCGGGTGGTGGTGATCGAAGGGCCGTTCGGTCCTTCCGACAACACGGGCGGTGCCAACAATACCTTTAATGTGAGCAGGCCGGTCGCCGCCGTTTTCCCGTTGCAGCGCTCCCCTGGAACTCCCGCTCAGCTCCCGGCCGCCGCGCTGGCGACCGGTTGGCCGGACGCCGCCGGGCTTTTCTCCCGGAGCGCCCGGGCGATGCCCGGGATCCGGGCCTGGCGGCAACCTCTGGCGGTGTGCCTGGCTGAGCCCCTCTCCGAACCCGTTCCGAAAAGCGGGGGGGGAACTCCGGGGCCCGGGCGTCTTGGCGACCGCTCTCCGCTCCTCCTGGCCGCAATGGTCACCAGAGGGTACCGCGGTCCTCCCGGGCACGAAGCCTTTATCGCCTAGTGAGATCTCATTGACTATCAACTGGAGGAGCACATGATGAAACGATATGCCAAACAAAATGCCCGCGCGCAGGTCGCCACCCTGGCGGCGCTAGCCCTGCTGGGGCTTGCCGCCCCGGCACAGGCAACCTTCGACAGCGGAAGCGTCTGCGCCAATCCGGCCGACCCCAACTGCCTCGGGGCCTTCAATCCCACGATCAACACGACGGTCACCCTCCCCCCGGACGGGGTCCTCAACTACACGACGATCAACATCCCCGCCGGGGTGACGGTTTCCTTCAAGAATAACGCGGCGAACACTCCGGTGACCATTCTCGCCTCGGGGAACGTGACCATTGCCGGGGCGATCTCGGTAAGCACCCAGACCGCCCCGACCAACTCGGGAACTTATGGCGACGGTGTACTCGGGGACGACGGCCAGCCCGGAACCGGAGGGCCCGGCGGATTCGACGGCGGCTCGGGGGGCTTGGGGCCGGTGCTGGGGGGGACCGACGGCGCTACCGGGGGGGCCGGGAAGGGGCCGGGGGGGGGCTCCACTGCTGCCGGGAGGTATTACGATGGACGAGGATATGGCGGTGCCGGCGGCGGGTATAACGGTGCCGGGGCAAACGGTTGGAATAACACTTCGCCTGGGGGCGCCGCGTACGGTCAGGCTATCCTGCTGCCGCTGATCGGTGGGTCCGGCGGTGGCGGCGGGACCGCCGGTGCCACGTTTTCCGGAGCCGGCGGCGGCGGAGGAGGAGGAGGAGCCATCCTGATCGCCACCTCGGGAACCTTTTATATCTCCGGTTACATTTACGCGGACGGCGGCACGGGTGGACAGAGCGCCGGAACCTACTGCGGCGGCGATGGAGGAGGGGGCTCCGGCGGTGCCATCAAGATCATGGCCGAGAAGCTCGATCGTGGTGGCGCGGGGTATCTCTACGCACGGGGCGCGGGCGGCGGCGGCAGTTGCCTCGGCGGTGGCAACGGCGCGAACGGGTATGTCCGTTTGGAATCCAACGTGATCACCAACTGGAGTACCGGATACAGCACCCCCGCCTACAGCTATGCTCTGCCGGGAAAGGTACTCGTCCCTAACAGCCCGACCCTGTCGATCACCGGCATCACCGCCGGCGGACCTACGCAGGCGGTACCGGCCAATCCGACCGGCGTAGCCGATGTGACCCTTCCCCAGGGGACCACCTCGGCGACAGTCCAGATCGCCGCTACCAACATTCCGAGAGGGACCACGGTCACCATTTACGCGGTGCCGGCCGTGGGGGCCAACCGCACCTCATCCCTGAGTTCCGCCCTGGACGGCGCTTCCGACGCCGCGACGACCGCCTCGGCGACCGTGACCCTGGCCAGCGGGAACAACGTCCTCCTGGCCTCGGCCACCTATACCGTCACTGAACTCGTCGCCATGAACCTGCCGAAATTCGGAGGGGAATACGTGGCGAAGATCCGGGTGGATACGGACAGGGCGGGGCAACCGCACGTAACCTACATCACGGCCTCCGGGAAGGAGTATCCGGCACCGAAGGTTTAGCTTCAGCTGGACAAGAGTGATTTGAAAGCCATGAAAGCTCGTCTTTCATGGCTTTTGCTTGTGCGCCCGGCAGGGCGCGTGGTGCGTAAGCACCATCCAATCTGGTGCGGTGGCGGATTGGTGATTTGGAGGCGTCAGTCCTCTCTGGACCCTGATGGTGGGAACCATTAGCCGAACAGCTGTCAATCGGCGTTAAAAATTGATAGTCAAGCATATTGCAAAACAAAAGGGCTAGGCTGAATAGCCTAACCCTCGGTTTTATTGGTGGAGATGAAAGGGGTGCGCTGGCGAACGATGTCGAGGATAGAGAAGAAGCGGAACCGGTCCTTGTCGCCGGCGAAGATGTCTCGGTGATCGTTGCCCCGCAGGATCACGTGACAGATGGCCCCGGGTATGTGGATTCGGCACTTTTGGGACATGCCGCAAGCATAACCCGAGATATCAACTTTTCAATACCCGGTACCCATACTCAGGAGACTTCCACGAACAACGCAACCACGGGGGAGGGTGACGGCGTCACCTAACCCAGGTAACTCGCGAAACTCGGGTACGTCCTCCCTGAGTCCGTTCTTCGCCAGAGGTGTTTCAGCTCATGGGCATGTTTTCAAAATCGTTTAAGGTGGTATCCTTTTGACTTAGGAGTCTTTTATGAAGACTTGGCACTGTGTCTAGTAGGTAGTCCCTGAATGAGGAAAACGTCGGTTAAGGGGATGCGGTATGCGGGATACCAGGCTTGGGGAATTGCTTGTCGTTAACAAATACATTACGACGCATCAGTTGGGCCAGGCGCTTGACAAGCAGAAGTCCAACTCCGGTCAGCCGATTGGCCAAATCCTCTGTCAGCTCGGATCTTTGAGGGAGAGGGATCTGGAATATGTACTCGATCACTTCCAGAAACGGCGGCGTCTCGGCGAAATACTGGTAGGGCAGGAGCTGATCAGCGAGGAACGGCTCAAACATGCTCTCAAGGCTAGCAAGGAGCAGAAACACCTGCTCGGCAAAACGCTGATCAAACAACGCCTGCTGACCGAAGAGCAGGTAGCCCGCGCCATCGCCCTCCAAAGCGACCTTAGGTTCGTGAGCCTCTCTGAGGCCACCATCGATCCGGAGCTCTCCCGTTTTGTCAACAGAACCTTCGCCCAGCGCCTGGGCATCGTCCCTATCAGGTGCCACAACGGAGCCCTGACCATCGCCATGATGCGTCCCCTGCAGCGTGACGATCTCGCCATAATCGAAACCTGGTGCGGGATGCCGATCGTTGCGGTAATTGCCAAGGAAAGCGACATCATTCTGGCGCAGCAGAAAACCTTCCGGGCTGCCAGGTCTGGTGAACCGGCGAAGCTGCAGCCGGAAAGGCTGCTGTTGGAGCTTTCCGAGGACCAGGAGCGCGAGCGGGGTAATTCCAAGTACCTGTCCGAATACATCGGTGCGGAGGTCGATGCTCTCACCAAGCGGATCATCGCCGCCGGCCTGAAGCTCGGTACCAGTGACATCCATCTGGAGACCGAAGCGGACGGCATGACGGTCCGCTACCGCCTGGACGGCATCCTGCAGAGTCTGGATTTGGGGGACGATGCAGCGCAGATCAACCTGCACGCCCGCCAGATCGTATCCAAGCTGAAAATCCTGTGCAACATGGACATTTCCGAACGTCGCCGTCCGCAGGACAGCAGCTTCAAGATGAAGGTCACCAAGGGCGGTGAGGTGCGCGGCGTCGATTTCAGGGTCTCCACCGTGCCGACCCAGTACGGCGAGAACGTGGTGATCCGCATCCTCGACAAGCGCCTCGGAGCCATCACGCTTGAGGGGTTGGGATACCGTCCCGAACTGGTCGCCAAGCTCTACAAGGTCCTGGAGACGCGGACCGGACTCCTCCTGGCGACCGGCCCCACCGGTTCGGGGAAATCGACCGCCCTCTATGCCCTGCTCTCGTATCTCAACTCGCCCGGCGTCAAGACCCTCACCATTGAGGACCCCATCGAGTACAGCATCGATGGGATCACCCAGACCGAGGTGAACGAGGCCATCGGGAACACCTTTGCCAGTCTGTTGCGTTGCTTCCTGCGCCAGGATCCCGACATCATCATGGTGGGCGAGATCCGCGACCAGGAGACCGCGACCATCTCCCTGCGTGCCGCGCTGACCGGGCACGCAGTCCTCTCCACCCTGCACACCATCGATGCCACCAGCGCGGTGATCAGGCTGAGCGACATGGGGCTTGAGCCGAGTCTTATCTCCGACACCTTGCGCTGTGTGCTGGCGCAGAGGCTCGTGCGCCGCATCTGCACCAAATGCAAGGTCGCCTACCGGCCGGCGGGCAATTATATGGAAGAATTGGGCCTCGCGACGGGAAGCGGCCAGGAGTTTTTCCATGGAGCCGGGTGCCCGGACTGTCACTTTACCGGGTTCAACGGACGTCTGCCTATCGTGGAGCTCTGGGTTCCCTGCCGCGAGGAGCTGATGCTACTGAACCGGCGTCCCGACAACCTCTCACTGCGTGCTGCGGTGTTCTCGAACTCCGGTTGTCAGACCATGTTTGACGATGGCCTGCGCCGCGTGAAGGAAGGTGAGACCACCCCGGAGGAGCTGCTGCGCACCGTTCCCTACGAGCAGATCGAGGCGAGCTGCGGATGGATATCTGCGGGCACAGGCTCACTGAACCAGGGCGGGCCGCCCTTCTACAACCCCGGGGGTATGACGGGAACCCGTTATGCGAAGAGCGCGAGGAGGCGCCGGGGAGGCGCGCGAAGAAAAACCTGAAAAGGGTGTGGAGGCCTGATGATTTTAGAGCAGGCCGGGACTCCTTCGGTGCGGTTCAGTCCCCTCGTTGGGGGAAAATGGATCCGTCCCGGTTTCCGGTAGATAGCGGTCAAGAATGTGTGGAAGCGATAGCATCCTTGACGAATGATGCCTTTATTGGCCTGATCCGCATCGGTGCCATTGACCTGCAAGCCTATCCACCTTTGGACACTGGCTATCGAGAGGCGGTCGTTCTTACGCGGGCAGACGGGGACAAAAATGGCGGCATGTCGATGGCTGCATGATGCACTCGACCGTGGCCGACCTGCGGCATGGGTGCCGCCTCAGACGGATTACCATTTGCTCGGGGTAAGGGTGCCTTTCAGGTAAAGAGGGTGTGCAGGCTCGCCGCTTTTGTTCATTTTAAGAAAATAAAGGTCGGTAAGAAGTTTGCGAATGCATTGGCTCCGACCCTTGTGACTCCCATGGTTGCCCCACGCCGCTATCACGATTGAGGCCGTTGAAGCCATGGCAATAAGCGAGATGTCGTTATCTGGGCCAACTGGGTCAGTCGCTTCTTTCATTACGGATGGATCTGTGGCTCGATAAGCAAAAATATTAGCCATGTAGATGCCGCCGTATCCCCACTGCCGAGCGTAACGTTGACACTTTGCAACTGTCGGATCATCGTTGGTTTCATCGGCTGTCGAAGGATTCAACCCGACAAACATGGCAATCGGTTTAGAATCATCCCATATGCGCCACAGTTTGTACCGATATCTGCCACAGCTTGAGAATGAGGCTCCCTTTTCCATGTGATCTCCTCGTCGGACTATATGGAAGGAACTATGGAACGATGGATGGAAGGAACCGGGTGTTGACGAGTGAATAACTTTCCTTCCCGCCGGGTGGGGTGTGCCTGGCGATCCTGGTTCTGTTTTCCTGTAACATGCTGCAATAATCCAATAAAACATGTCCTTTGGCAAACTCAAATCATTTGTGAAAATCTTGTGACTAAATCAGGCATCCGTCGAAGGGGTGGATCGAACCTCGATCCCTTTTGGGCGCGCGGTTGGGGTGGGGAGGTGAGTGAGAACAGAGCGAAAAAGGCTGATAACGCGCGCAACCGGCGCTTGAATTCCTGGCGGGTGATTTCACGTCGCAAAAACGGACGATAACGCACGGAACCGGCGCGAAAAATTCACGAGTGAAAATTCTCGTCTCAAAAAATGGCGACAACGTGCGAAACCGGCGCTTGAAATCCTGGCGCGTGAATTCACGTCGCAAAAACGGACGATAACGCACGGAACCGGCGCGAGAAATTCACGAGTGAAAATTCTCGTCTCAAAAAATGGCGACAACGTGCGAGACCGGCGCTTGAAATCCTGGCGCGTGAATTCACGTCGCAAAAAAGGACGATAACGCACGGAACCGGCGCGAGAAATTCACGAGTGAAAAATCTCGTCTCAAAAAATGACGACAACGTGCGAAACCGGCGCTTGAAATTCTGGCGCGTGAATTCACGTCGCAAAAAAGGACGATAACGCCCGGAACCGGCGCTAGAAATTCGCGAGTGCAAAATCTCATCACAAAACAAATCGACGACGTGGGGAACCGATGGTAGAAAACTGGGAGCACACACCGGAGAACTGGAGGACGGCCCACGCTGCAAGTGCTCTAGCTTCGAAGCTCCGTGCATCCCTTGCGGCCGAGGTCAACAGTCTCGGAGCGTCTGGACCGATGACCGCCTCCACGGCTGCGAGCACCATTTCCAAATCCGGCTTCGTGGGCGGTTCCTCCTCCAAGCCGTCTAGGATGTCGAGGACGAAGTACTCGCCCCCTGCCTGCCGTCGATGTTCTTCTCGCCGTGAAAATACTTGTTGCGTTCCTGGCCGATCACCGAGTCGATGAACTCCTTGAAGGAGGCTTGAGCCCCCTTACGGTTGGACGGCGAGAACGTCGACAGAATGAAATCGGTCTCAAGCCAAGGTAACGCCATCTTCCCGAGGTAGGCCCGGTGGCTGCTCCACTTGTACTCCTCGGGGCTTTTTTACCATACGGGCGCGCACCGGGTTGAGGTGAATGTATGCGGCAAGCTCCTTAAGGTACTCTTCGGTATCGATCAGGATCGCCTTGTATCGTCTCTCGAAAAGATGACCTAACTTGTGATGTCTCCTGTTAAACCATTGGGCGTACCGTAGGGCGCTGCGCTGCATGATCTTCGAAAGCGGGACGTCGGCGACCTGCAACTCCGGGTGGAAATGGGAGGTCACGAGGCAGAACGCGTGGATTTTGAAAGGGATGCGCTGGCGAACGATGTCGAGGATAGAGAAGAAGCGGAACCGGTCCTTGTCATCGGCGAAGATGTCTCGGTGATCGTTGCCCCGTAGGATCACGTGATAGATGGCCCCGGGTATGTGGATTCGGCTCTTTTGGGACATGCCGAAAGCAAACCCTGAGATATCAACTTATCAACCCCCGGTACCCGTACCCCCGGTACCCGTACCCCTCATTCGGTTCCAGCACAGCCTGGAATAATCCTGACATGTCGGTCGTAGTGTCTAAGTCCACACTAGGAGATCGCAGGTTGAGCACCACTTCACCGGTAAAATGTCGTGGAATGGAAGGGGGAGCACGCAATCAGATAGCTGTAAGTATGTTTTGACGAGAGGACAAAATAACGGTATAAGGGAGACATTCGGAGGTAACACATGAAATGTTTTTTACCCTTATTCGTTGTCGCGTTAGTCCTCATCGCAACCCAGGTAAGAGCTGATGAAAAAGGGAAGACCACGGCCAGTCCTGCCTACCCTCAGCCTGTGTTGGGATACGTCGAGACGGACGCGACCATCGCTCGGCGAATCGGAAGTTACTGCAGTATTTACCCCTCCGAGGGCAGGAATCTCAAGGCAAACGATACTCTCGTCATCATCGGCACCCACCAATGTGAGCGGGCATACAGTTCACCAACAGATTTCTATGAAGTCGCCTTCCGTGGCAAACCCTACTATGTCCAGGCCGTCAGGCTCAAGGTTTCTGAAGATGATCTTACCCGTCTAAAAGCGATGACTGAAGATGAGATACAGAAGTACAAAGACTTTGCTCTGTACGCCACAAAACGAAATTGGCTAGAGTCTGCTGGGGATGCAGTAAAAAAACTGGAAAAAACGGCTCCCTATGGAGTGGCCATTCTTAAGGCATCCGTCTACGGCATGAGCGAATACACCGAAGGAATGGGCTTCTCGGTCACCTTTTTCAACACATCAAAGAAAACGATCAAGTACATCACTGCCCATTACGTTGGGTATAATGCTGTGAAAGATGCTGTGAAAGATTGGCGGGTAAAATCGTCGAAATTGACGTTGAAAGGCGTGGGGCCTATCGCTCCGGGAACATCAGCCACCTACACTCGTGACTACGCCTGGATGACAAATTTGGTGGATCATTTCGATATAACCGAGTTAACTATCCAATATATGGACGGTAGCAAAAAGACGATCAAAAAACCCGACAAGGTATGGCTTAATGCTTCAACTTACAGGATACTGAAAGAATACAATGAGGATCTCTCCGACAATGACGACAGCAAGACAGAGGCAGCTCCGGCAGCCCTGGCAACTGATGCAGCTCCAGCACCTGAGATAACTCCCGCGGCAGTTCCTGCAGCACGATGAAACGAGTGTAATGGATTTTTTCCGGTAAGCGCACGGGACGGTGGTTTTACGCGAACGGTGCGGCCAGTAATTAATCCAAATAAAAAAAGGGCTACTATCTTGCGATGGCGGCCCTTTCCCGTATGAGCCAAGGAATTCAGATGTAATACATGGCACCATCCAGTCCCTGACAGGTACCTGTTTAACTCTGACAGCGAAGTCGGTGGGGGCTGGGCTGTCAGAACTAGATGACGTCGCAAGGCGCGGGGCGATGGGGTATTAGAGCCCACGCCATCAAACAATCACGAATAGACAGCCCCAGTGAACAGAGTGCTCACTAACCCGAGTGGGCAGGTTGAACTCGTTTTTTTGTGGCCGCGAATTATTGGTACAGCGTCCAGGTAAGGTCATCAATCGGTCTCGAAGATTGTGGTGTAATGAACAAGTGAGGAGGCCCAATGGAATATCCGCAAGAAGACCTGGATGGATTTTTTGTCTGGGGAAACCTTCTGTTGCACCTCGAGTGCAAGTTGATCTGGGCCATTAATTCAAAAATCGTGTCGCTCAAGTTGCCAGACGCGAACCAATATTGCCAAGATTTGAACCTCGACGGGTTTGATGAATGGACAATTCCAACCGCCAGCGAAATGCAGGCAGTGTTGGCAAAGCAAACCATATACATTCAAAAGGATTTTTCATTTTGGACGACATCCGGGACTACGCGTCCTGGGAGTAACTTGAAGGCTGGTTTCCTAGTATGGCCAGTCTGTCATGGAGTGAGTAGCGCCTTAGGTTATGCAAACTTTGAATCGTTAATCCGTGATTTTGGCTACCGGTTCAAATATTTGGGTGATGCAGGCTATTCACGGATCGTGAAGGCCTACGAACGCATTCATCAAGTGGAAGTAGTTGACGAAGCCGTTGAAAATAAGCGCAAAGAACTTGCATCTGAACTTGCAGCGATTAGACGCTCGAATTACGAAAAAACCAGCGAATTTTACTCGGCCAACTGCACTGCTTTTATTCAACTTAGGCAGTTCGAGAAGGATAACGCTGAATTTGTCCAAGGCTGGATGGCTGAGCGGAATATCATCCCTGATGACGAGCAGTGCCTATCGATTTCAGAGGTGTGGTCTAATGTCCAGGTCGTTGCACGAGCCGGTAGCGGAAAAACAGCCACGATGGTGAATAAAGCGTTTTTCCTGCAACAACATTGCAAGGTGCCCTCAAATCAGATATTGCTCCTCGCGTTTAACAAAAGGGCCGTAGCGGAACTGGAAGAACGTTTGTCGAAGCTCTTGAACGGCAATGTCCCGCACGTAATGACGTTCCACTCGTTGGCCTATGCAATAGTCCATCCTGAAGCCATTCTCTATGACGCCCAAGATGGCGAGGCTATGGCTTTAAGCCGAGTCTTTCAGCAGATCATCGACCAGTTTTTGCAGAACCCCGAAATTGAAAAAGAAATCAGGCGCCTTATGCTTCTGCGGTTCTCGGAGGACTGGGACAAAATTTCTGAAGGAGGTTTCAACCTTAGCAGAGATGAAATTCTGCTTTATAGGCGATCCTTGCGTCGTGAAAGCCTCGGAGGAGATTTCGTTAAATCATATGGTGAAAAAATCCACTACTGTCCGGTTAATTCTCGAATAATTTCAGCTGGTCCCCGCCGAGGGGATCTGGATTTCGCTTAAGAGCTTCAGCAACCATGGCTGAAATAGGTTTTTTCTCAAATAAGTTCACTTCGACGA
>Ga0316217_10000136_pt1 | contig 111331 bp, 93 predicted proteins | sample 1anoAmetaG_FD_203633 | JGI IMG/M metagenome (GOLD analysis project Ga0316217, IMG submission 203633) | Freshwater microbial communities from Trout Bog Lake, Wisconsin, USA - 1anoA | ecosystem: Environmental > Aquatic > Freshwater > Lake > Hypolimnion/Profundal zone | place: USA: Wisconsin...
GCAGAACGCAGAACGCAGAACGCAGAACGCAGAACGCAGAACGCAGAACGCAGAACGCAGAACGCAGAACGCAGAACGCAGAACGCAGAACGCAGAACGCAGAACGCAGAACGCAGAACGCAGAACGTAGAACGTAGAACGTAGAACGTAGAACGTAGAACCGCTTTTAAAAAGGGTAGCCGAGCCCGACGAAGACGGCGGGGCCGTCGTGGCCGACACCGACATCGATGCGCCCGATGATGTTGGGACTGATCACCGCACGGAAACCGACCCCCGGATTGAATTCGAAGCTCTTGGGCTCGGCCCTGTCCAGCGACCTCATCACGCTCCCCAAGTCGATGAAGGGCGCCAGCTCCCAGTCGGCTCGAACCCCGAACACCTCCCAGCGAAAGAGCCTGATCCTCTCCTCCAGGTTGCACAACAGGTAGCTGTTGTCGATGAAGCGGTTCCTGCCGTACCCCCGCAGTGTCGTCTCTCCCCCCAGGATGCTGCGCTCCAGAAACGGGACATGCTCCCCCAGGGTCTGGTTGTAACCCACCCGTCCGACGCTGATGAAGCGCGCGTTCATGAGCGGGTAAAACCCCTTCACCTCGGCCTCGTAATGCCGGTAGTCGGCGCTGCTGCCGAGCGCGCTGACGCTCGCCTCTACCGACGCCTTGGCGCGTATCCCGGTCGTCGGTATGACGAGCGAGTCGAGGGTGCTGTACACCATGGACAGCATCTGGGCGTGCGCGGAGAACCCGTCGCTGCCCGGGACCGGCCTGCCGGCGAAGACGTCGCGCAGGAAGGGTACCGTACGCACCGCCCCCCGGCCGATCTCCACATCCTTGAAGCGCTCCCCAAGCACCAACTGCGTGTTGGGGAGGACCGGATAGCCCGCCGAAATGTTGAAGCCCACTTCCTGGTCCGTGTAGTTGGTCTCGTTGGTTATCGAACTGCGGGACTGGAACCCGAAGAAGCGCGCTGAACCGTCCCGGAAGTCGAACAGGAAGGCGTTCAGCTCCAGTTTCTGGCCCATCAGTGTCTGGTCCCGCAGCTTCAGCTCGTAATCCTCGTTGATCCTGGTGGCCTTGGCGAGGTTCACCTCGAGGCTGCGCTGGGCGGAGGGGTAGAAGGCCCCGTAGACCGTCGAGGTGGTGCCGAAATTGGTGTTGTAGTTCACCTGCGGCACGACCATGGCGCAGACTTCGTCCTTCTTGTCGTGGATCAGAAAGGCGGTGAGTCCCCCGTAGGTGATCCCTTCGTTCGGGCTGGAGGCGATCACCGGCAGCGGTATGGTCACAACTTTGACGTTCTCCTGGGCCATGGGCGGCAGGGGGAATTTCCCGGACGGCAGGTAACTGGTGCATCCGGCGAGGCTCGCCGCGGCGAGCATGATGGGTATGAGAAGTGTGGTGCGCATGGTTCCTTTTCCGGGTTAAAAAAGGCAAAGGATAGCGGCTCGACGGTTATTTTACAACCAAAAAAAACGGCTGGCGCGATTTCTTTATTGGCACCCTTCCGGGTCAAAAAGTTGACTTGACGCAAGCAAAAATGACGTGCCTATGCGGCGCCTTTTCGGCGTCCTGACGGCGTGTCACGCCGCGCCGCCTGCGGTATTACTGGTAAAACGGCCCCGGGGGGGGATGCGCCGGGAAATGGCACAACGGTTGCACAGAGTCCCTTGCCAATGAAACCCCCAGGAACCGGCAAAGGAACCACGACCTATGTCCAGCAGCGCAGCAGATGCCCTGGCGCTCACCGCGCCCAGCAAGAATTCGGATATCTACATGGCGGTGGCCCTGATCGGGATACTCGCCCTGATGATCATCCCCTTGCCGTCGTTCCTGCTCGACGTCTTCCTGGCCGCCAACATCACCATGGCGCTGGTGATCCTGCTGGTCTGCCTCTACACGATCCAACCGCTCGACTTCTCCGTGTTCCCCTCCATACTGCTGGTCACCACCCTGTTCCGCCTGGCGCTCAACATCGCCTCCACCCGGCTTATCCTGCTGCACGGCAGCGAGGGGACCGAGGCGGCCGGGGCGGTCATCAAGGCGTTCGGCCAGTTCGTGGTGGGCGGCAACTACGTGGTGGGCGCGGTCATCTTCCTGATCCTCGTCATCATCAACTTCGTCGTCATCACCAAGGGCGCCGGTCGCGTCGCCGAGGTGGCCGCCAGGTTCACCCTGGACGCCATGCCGGGGAAGCAGATGGCGATCGACGCGGACCTCTCCAACGGCATCCTCAGCGACAAGGAGGCCAAGGCCAGGCGCAAGAAGATCTCGCGCGAAGCGGACTTCTACGGCTCCATGGACGGCGCCAGCAAGTTCGTACGCGGCGACGCGGTCGCCGGCATCATGATCGTGCTGGTGAACATCATCGGCGGCTTCGTGATCGGCGTCTGGCAGAAGGGGATGCCGCTCGACGTGGCCCTCTCCAACTACACCCTCCTCACCATCGGCGAGGGGCTGGTGGCGCAGGTCCCGGCGCTGATCATCTCCACCGCGGCCGGCATCATCGTGACCCGCTCGGCGGACGAGAATAACTTCGGCCACGAGATCGCCGGCCAGCTGCTGAACTACCCCAAGGCTTTCCAGGTCTCCTCGGGGGTGCTGTTCCTGTTCGCCATGATCCCGGGGCTGCCGCACTTCGCCTTCCTGCTCCTCTCCGGCGTCGCCTTCCTGGTGAGCCGGATGGCGAGCGAGAAGACGGAAGAGGTGGAGGAGAGCGCCGGTGTCCAGGCCGCGGACGAGGACCTGGACCAGATCAGCTCCATCCGCCCGCTGGACATGCTGGAGCTGGAAGTCGGCTACGGCCTGGTCCCGATGGTGGACGCGAGCCAGCAGGGGGAACTGCTGGACCGGATCCGCTCCATCCGCAAGCAGTTCGCGGACCGCATGGGCTTCATCGTCCCCCCGATCCACATCCACGACAACCTGCAGCTGAAACCGTACGAGTACAACATCCTGATCAACGGCGCCAAGGTCGGCGGCGGCGAGCTCTCCGGGCAGTACCTGGCGATGGATTCCGGCGGCGCCACCGGGCAGCTGGAAGGGATCAAGACCACCGAGCCGGTCTTCGGGCTCCCCGCGGTCTGGATCAAGGGGAAGGAGCGGGAGCAGGCGCAGGTCTCGGGCTACACGGTCGTGGACAACACCACCATCCTCGCCACCCACATAAGCGAGATAACCAAGAAGCATGCCCACGAGCTGGTCGGGCGCCAGGAGCTGCAGCAGCTGCTGGACACCATCGCTACCAGCCTCCCCAAGGTCGTGGAGGAGCTGGTCCCCTCGCTGCTCTCGCTGGGGACCGTGCTGCGCGTCGTGAAGAACCTGCTGAAGGAGAACGTCTCCATCCGGGACTTCCGCTCCATCCTGGAGACCCTGGCGGATTACGGCGGGGTGACCAAGGACCCGGAGATGCTGACGGAGTTCGTGCGCCAGAGCCTGGGGCGCTACATCGTCGAGCAGTACAAGCGCGAGGACGACACGCTCTGCGTGCTCTCCATGGACCGGGAGGTGGAGGAGACCATCGCCGACGCGGTCCAGCTCTCCGAGCAGGGGAGCTACCTCGCCATCGAGCCGAACACCGCGCAGAGGCTGCTCGCCACCATCAGGCGCAACGCGGAGAAATTCGACAGCTCGGGTGCGCTGCCGGTACTGATGGCATCCCCGACCATACGGCGCCACGTGAAAAAACTTACCGAACGGTTCATGCCCAACCTGGCGGTCATCTCGCACAACGAGATCCCGCCCAACATAAAAATCCAATCTCTAGGTGTGGTGGTGCTCAATGCTAGTTAGAACTTTTCAGGCAGGCGAGATGTCGGAAGCGCTCAAGATGGTGAAGGCCGAGATGGGGCTGGATGCCATGATACTCTCCTCGAAAATGGAGCGGCGCAAGGGGATCCTCGGGTACTTTTCCAAGCCGTACTTCGAGGTGACCGCGGCCTTGGAGCCGCGGGCGCCCAGCCGCCCCAACCCGTACCGCGAGGAGCCGGAGCCCCCTCCCGCCCCCCCGGCGCGCGAGCTCTCCACCAAGGAGGAGTTCCAGAACTCCATGCTCGGCCCGCTGGCCCGCGAGGTCCGCGAGCTGAAGCAGCGCATCGAGGCGCTCTCCAAGAAGGATGCCCAGCAGGGCCCCGGCCAGGCGTTGCCGCCGGAAGCCGGGAGCGAGCCGGAGCAGGGGCCGAGGACCTTCGCCAAGGAGGAGCTCGACGAGATCAAGAAACTGTTGTACAGCGCGGTCTCCGGCAAGGAGAAGCAGCTCCCCAAACCGGTCAGCTTCCCGCAGGCCGACGCGCCCCAGCAGCCGGTCCAGCAGGCGAGCCAGCTGCCGGACCCGCAGCTGTTGCGCGAGCACCTCGCCCGCCTGCAGGCGCCCCAGGTCCAGGAGCCGCCGGCAGTGGCGTCCCGGCACCAGGAGTCGCCGGCCGCGGAGCCCCAGGCCCGGGAACCGCAGGCCGAGGGCGCCCAGAAGCATGCCGAGCAGCCGAAGAAACTGCAGGTGCCGCAGCTCCGAGAGGCGCTGGAAGCCGAGCCACCGCAGCCGGCGCAGCGCAGCCTGCCTGGGCAGGAGGGCGGCTTCCTGGAGCTGCTGGCCCGCCAATTGAACGCCGAGGAGCTCTGCCCGGAAGGGGTGGAACTGCTGATGGAGGGGTTGCGCCCCGCCGCCGAGGATGGCGCCGGTCTGGAGGAGCTCAGGGGGCTGCTCGCCGAGAACCTGGCCGGGCTCATCAAATGCTCGGGTTCCCTGCGCATGAAGAAGAACGGCCCGAGGATCATGGCGATCGTGGGACCGACCGGGGTCGGCAAGACGACGACCATCGCCAAGCTCGCCGCCATGCACGCCCTGAACCGCGGCTCATCCGTCGCCATGGTGACCACGGACAACTTCCGGGTGGGAGCCATCGAGCAGCTGAAGACCTACGCCAAGATCATGGACATCCCGCTGGAGGTGGTCGCCACCTCGCAGGAGCTCGCCAAGGTGCTGGCGCGCCACTCGGACAAGGACCTGATCCTGATCGACACCGCGGGGAGAAGCCACAAGGACGCGGAGCGGCTCGAGGAACTGAGGGGATACCTGCAGTGCCACCCGGGGATCGAGACCTACCTCTGCATGTCGGCGACCACCCGGGCCCGGGAGCTCGACGAGATCGTCGCCACCTTCGGGGTGCTCCCGATCACCAGGTTCCTGTTCACCAAGCTCGATGAAAGCGAGAGCTTTGGCTGCCTGGTCAACACCCACCTGAAGCACAAACTGCCGATTTCCTACCTCACCACCGGGCAGAAGGTGCCCGAGGACATCGAGGTGGCGACCTCCCGAAAGATCGCCGCCCTGGTGGTCAAGGAGCCGACCCGATGACTGCTTCACGCGGCGCGACGGATCAGGCCGACATGCTCCGGCAGCTCACCGGCTCCGCCAAACGGCGCAGCCCCGAGCAGGAGCTGCCTCCGGTGCGCGAGGGGGGGAGGGTCATCTCGGTCACCAGCGGCAAGGGGGGGGTGGGGAAGAGTTCCGTGGTGATCAACCTCGCGGACGCGCTCCTCAAGCTCGGCAGGCGGGTGCTCGTGGTCGACGCGGACCCCGGCGCCCGCGACGTCTGCCTGCAGCTCGGCGCGCAGACCCGCGGTTCCATGAACCAGGTGCTCTCCGGCGAGAAGGGGCTGGAGGAGATCGTGGTCGACGCGGGGGACGGGCTCAAGATCCTCCCGGCGGCGCTCGGGGTGCAGCAGTACCAGTCGCTCTCCCCAAGCGAGCGGCTCTCCCTGTTCCAGAGGATGGAGCGCCTGGAAGAGCGCTTCGATTACGTCCTGATCGACACCGGAGCGGGAATCCCGGCCAACGTCACCGGCTTCGCCTCCGCGGCCCTGGAGGTCATGCTGGTGGTGACGCCGGAGCCCACCTCCATAACGGACGCCTACGCGCTGGTGAAGACGCTCTCCGGCCGCTACGGGTCGCTGCGCTTCCGGCTGCTGGTCAACCGCTGCCGCGACGCCGAGGAGGGGGAACAGCTCTTCGCCAAGCTGGTGGCGATCACCGGGCGTTTCCTGGAGGTCTCCATGGATTATTCGGGATGCATCCTGCATGACGAGATGTTCGTCGAATCCGTCAGGCGGCGCGGAGCTCTCTGCCGCCTCTATCCGGACGCCAAGGCCTCCCTGGGTTTCAGGGCCCTGGCGCAGAAAATAACGACAGAAGGGTCGGCAGCCGCCGCTGGCATGCCGCTCGACCCGCAGGCCGCACGGCGCAAGGAGTGGAGAAATCATGAACTGTCTTCTTAAGGCCTATGAGCAGGAGGCGCACCGCGGGGTGCCGCTCACGAGGGATGAACTGGTGGTTTCCCACCTGCCGCTGGTGAAGTTCATCGTCGATAGGATCGCCTCCTCGCTCCCCCCCCACCTGGACCGCGACGACCTGAGGAGCGCAGCCGTCATCGGGCTGATCTCGGCGGCGGAGCGCTTCGATCCCTCGCGCGGGGTGCAGTTCAAGACCTTCGCCGAGCAGCGCATCCGCGGCACCATCATGGACGAGCTGCGGGCCCAGGACTGGCTCACCCGGAGCCTGCGGGACAAGTTCAAGCGGCTGGAGCGCGAGTTCTCCCAGCTGGAGCAGCGCCTGGGGAGGAACCCCTCCTCCGACGAGGTGGCGCTTGCCATGGGGCTCGAGCTGAAGGACTACTTCCGTCTGCTGGAGGAGATCCATCTGCTCTCCTTCGTCAGCCTGGACGACGCCTGGCACGACGAGGACGGCGCACCCTTCGGCCTGCTGGACGTGCTGGAGGACAAGGGGATCGAAAGCCCCCAGAGCCAGCTGATCGCGCGCCAGACGGTGGAGCGGCTCGCCGAGGCGATCGACAACCTCCCGGAGAAGGAGCGCATCGTCATCACGCTCTACTATTACGAGGAGCTGAACCTGAAGGAGATCGGCGCCGTGCTCGACCTCACCGAGTCCAGGATCTCGCAGCTGCACAGCCAGGCGATCATCAGGCTGCGCGGCAAGATGAAGCGCGTGGCCTAAAGGGGGGATCATGAACAGCGGCATGTATGCGGCCCTATCGGGCAACGAGTCGGCGCTGCGCCGGATGGACGTCATCTCCAACAATCTCGCCAATGCCAGCACCGCGGGGTTCAAGGCGGACCAGATACAGTTCGAGAGCGTGCTGGCGGGCGTCAAAAACCAGACGTCCCAGGACCCGATGCTGAGCGGCGAGCGCTTCTCGACCGATTTTTCCCAGGGGATGCTGCAGAAAAGCGACAACGCGCTGGATGTCGCCCTGGACGGCAACGGCTTCTTCGTGGTGAACACGCCCCAGGGGCCGGCCTACACGAGGCAGGGGAACTTCCACCGGGGAGCCGACGGGAAACTGGTGAACGTCGACGGTTACCCCGTGCAGGGGAAGGGAGGGGCGATCGGCATCCCGAGCGGACAGGTGGAGATCTCCGCCAACGGGACCGTGACCGTGGACGGCGCCGCCTCCGGGGTCCTGGCCCAGGTCGATTTCCCCAAACCGTACGCGATGACCAAGGCGGGGGGCGGGCTCTTCCTGCCGTCGGATCCCCAGGTGACGCCGACCGCCTCCAGCGCCGCGGTGCGCCAGGGTTTCCTGGAAAGCTCCAACGTGAAGGTGGTAGTGGAGATGGCACGCATGATCGAGAGCAGCCGCTACTTCGAGTCCTGTGCCAAGGTGATCAAGAGCTACGACGACATGGCAGCCAAGGCGGCCAACGACCTCGGCAAGGTATAAAACACCAAGCTGTTCCACGTTCAGGTTCCAGGTTTCCAACGTAGCACCTGGAACGTAGAACCGCTTTCAAGGAGATACAACATGATCAGGGCCTTATGGACGGCAGCCTCCGGGATGCAGGCGCAGCAACTCAACATAGACGTGATCGCCAACAACCTGGCCAACGTGAACACGGCCGGGTTCAAGAAGAGCCGCGCGGATTTCGAAGACCTCATGTACCAGAACGTCAAGACGACCGGTGCGCCCTCCACCACCTCGACCACCAACCCGACCGGCATCCAGGTCGGCCTCGGGGTGAGGTCCGCCTCGGTCACCAAGATCTATTCGGCGGGGAACATCACCCAGACCGGCAACTCGCTCGACCTGGCGATCCAGGGGAACGGCTTCTTCCAGGTCCAGCAGTCCGACGGTACCACCGCCTACACCAGGGCGGGGTCGCTCAAGCAGGACGGTCAGGGGAGGGTGGTCACCGCGGACGGCAGCCCGATCCTGCCGGGGATCGTCATCCCGAACAACGCGACCAGCATCAGCGTCGGCAGCGACGGGACCGTCTCGGTGCAGCAGGCGGGCCAGACCGCAGCCACCACGGTCGGCACCCTGCAGCTCGCCTCGTTCTCCAACCCGTCCGGGCTGAACGCCATCGGCAACAACCTCGCCCTCCCCACCGACTCCTCGGGCGCCGCCACGACCGGCACCGCCGGGCAGAACGGCCTGGGAACGGTGCTGCAGGGGTCGGTCGAGATGAGCAACGTGAGCGTGGTGGACGAGATGGTGAGCATGATCGTCGGGCAGCGGGCCTACGAGATCAACTCGAAGGCGGTGCAGGCCGCCGACGAGATGCTGCAGCAGGCCGCAGGGCTGAAACGCTAACGCCATGCGAGCCCTGATAGCCCTGCTCATGCTGCTCCTTTTGCCGCTTCCGGCTTCTGCCCTGCCCCAGGCTCCGCCGCCGGCCCTCCCGGGGACCCTGGTGACGGAGGGGGAACTGCGCCAGGTGATCAGCGACTTCCTGGCCCAGAAGGACAAGCACCTGAACGCCCAGGTCACGGTCAAGAAGATCGGCGTCAGCGGAGACCTGAAGCTTCCCCCCGGCAAGGTAAGCTACGAGGTGGTCGCCCCCGAGAGCTGGGAAGGGTGGGGCAACTGCTCGCTGGCACTGATCGTGCGTGTGGACGACCAGGTGAAGCGCAACCTGACCGTACTGGTGGAGGTCGAGGCGCTCGCCGAGCTGGTGATCGCCACGCGCCCCCTGGAGCGGGGCGAGGTGATCGGGGCGTCCGACGTCGCACTGGCGCGCCGGGACCTGGCTCACCTGCAGGGGCGTTACTGCCGCAAGCCGGAAGAGGTGATCGGGTTGATGATGAAGAGCTCCGTCCGGGGCAACTCGCCGCTCAGGGCCGATTACCTGGAGCGGGTGCCGATCGTGAAGAGCGGCCAGCTGGTCACCATAGTAGCCGAGAACGAGGTGGTCAGGATCACCGCCAGCGGCCGCGCCAAGGTGTCCGGGGCCCTCGGGGACACCATCGCGGTGCAAAACCTGACGTCGCAGAAGGAGATCGCGGCGCGGGTGGTGGACGCGACCACGGTAAAGGTGGAATTCTGATGAAAGGAAGAGGAAGGTTGCACAAGGCCGCGTGCCGGGCGGCGCTGCTTTTGCCGCTGCTGCTCCCCGCCTGCGCGCACGAGAGCGCCGAGGTGAAGAGTCCGGCCTTCGACGAGCAGATGCCGAAGCCGCAGCTGAACTACGCCTCCGGGAGTCTCTGGCAGGCCTCCTCATCGGGGCTCGCCGAGGACGTCAAGGCGCGGGGCCGCGGCGACATCGTCACCGTGCTCATTTCCGAACAGGCCAGCGCCAGCAAGCAGGCGAGCACGGGGACCTCGCGCGCCAGCACCCTGAGCGCAGGGATTCCCAACCTGCTCGGCCTGGAAAAGACCCCGGTGAAGGGGTGGATGGATCTTGCCAACCTGCTCAACGCCAACTTCGCCTCCAAGTACGACGGCAGCGGGTCGACCTCCCGGGCGGAGACCCTGCAGGCCACCATGTCGACCAAGGTGGTGGAGGCGCTGCCCAACGGCAACCTGATGATCGAGGGTAGGCGCAACGTCAAGGTGAACAACGAGGACCAGATCATCGTGCTGACCGGAACGGTGAGAAGCCGCGACGTCAGTGCGGACAACACGATCAGCTCCTCCCTGATCGCGGACGCCAGGATCAACTACAGCGGCAAGGGGATCATCAGCGACCGGCAGAAACCGGGGTGGCTCATGAACGTGCTGGATACCATCTGGCCTTTCTAGCATGCTGTGTTAGCGGAGCAGGCGCGGCGCGCGCCGGATCCGACATGTCGGTCCGATCCGACGCGCGCCGCACCCGGCGCCCTAAAAGGTGAAACGTGAAATTACTTCGTACCACATGGCTGCTGGCGCTGCTCTTGTTGACCCTGCCGGGGATCAGCCAGGCGGCGCGCATCAAGGACATCGCCGCCTTCGACGGGGTGAGGGAGAACCAACTGATCGGCTACGGCCTGGTGGTCGGCCTGAACGGCTCGGGCGACAGCTCCCAGACCAAGTTCCCGGTGCAGTCGCTGGTCGGCGCCTTGGAGCGGATGGGGGTGACCATCGCCCGCGCCGATGTCACGGTGGCGAACGTCGCCGCCGTCATGGTGACGGCGGTGCTCCCACCTTTCGCCAAGCAGGGAAACCGCCTCGACGTCCTGGTCTCCTCCGTCGGGGACGCCAAGACCCTGGCGGGGGGAACCCTGATGATGGCTCCGCTGAAGGGGGCCGATGGCCAGGTTTACGCGGTCGCCCAGGGCGCCATCCTGACCAACTCGTTCTCCTACGGCGGCCAGGCGGCGAGTTCCATGAAGAACCACCCGACCGCGGGGACCGTGCCGGGGGGGGCGCTGATCGAGCGCGAACTCCCCAACGTGCTCGCCGACCGGGCCGGGCTCAAGCTGAACCTGCACCAGGCCGACTTCACCACGGCGGCTCGGGTGGAGCGCGCCATCAACGAGCGCTTCAAGGGGACGCCGGCGACCCTGACCGATCCGGGGAGCGTGCAGATCGCGGTTCCCGAGTCCTACCGGGGGCGCATCGTCGAGTTCGTCTCGGAGTTGGAGCGGCTGGAGGTGAACCCCGACGTCACCGCCCGGGTGGTGATGAACGAGAGGACCGGCACCATCGTCATGGGCGAGAACGTGCGCATCTCGACCGTTGCCGTCTCCCACGGCAACCTCACCGTCGTGGTGAAGGAGACCCCGAAGGTCTCCCAGCCCGGGCCGCTGTCGAACGGGACCACGACGACCGTGCCGCGGACCGATCTCAAGGTCGCCGAGGAGAAGGTGAACCTTTCCCTGCTGCGCGAGGGGGCCAACCTTAGCGAGGTGGTGCGGGGGCTCAACCTGCTCGGCGTGACGCCGAGGGACCTGCTCGGCATCATGCAGGCGATCAAGGCGGCGGGCGCGCTGAACGCAGAGCTGAGCGTGATGTAGTGCCGCGCTGCGGCACGGCAAGGAGAGGATGATGGATGTCAACGCGATACCGGCTGCCGCACTCCCCCTGGCAAGCCCGCAGGTGCCGGCCTCCCTCAGGGCCCGGGGACAGGATGATCCCCCCAAGGTGAAGAAGGTCGCCCAGGATTTCGAAGCGATGTTCGTCGGGATGATGCTGAAGTCGATGCGGGAAACGCTCGGCAAGGACAAGCTGACCGGCGGGGGGCACGGCGAGGAGACCTTCCGCTCCCTGCTGGACCAGGAGTATGCCCAGGCGGCCGCTCGCAGCGGCAGCATCGGGCTGGCGCAGATGATGGAGAAGGAGCTCACCCACGGCGGCGCGGCTCCGGCTCCCCTGAACGGGGGCGGTCATGCGGATTGAAGGTGCGCCCTATGTCGTAGACCTGACGCGCCCGCAGGCGGTCCGCGGCGAGAGCGGCTCCCCGGGGAGTGTGCCGCCGGTCCGGGTGCGCAGCCTGGACCGGGTCGAGATCTCGCCCAAGGCCCGCGAGCTGCAGAAACTGAAGCAGGACCTGGCCGCCCTCCCCGATGTGAGGCGGGACCGGGTGGCACTCGCCAAGCAGAACCTGCAGTCCGGCGGCCGGGTGGACCCGGCGGTCGTGGCGCAGAGCATGATGGACTCGTTCGACTCGAGAAACCTTAAGGGAGACGGCGCATGAAACAAAGCATCGCGGAATTGATCTCAACGCTTGCCGAAAAGGGAACGCAGCTGCAGGAGATGCGGCGCCTGCTGCAGCAGGAGCAGGCCTGCCTGGTCGCGCTCGACCTGGCCAAGCTGGAGGAAAACCAGCAGGAGATCGCCTGCACCATGGAGCGGATGGCGCAGCTCTCCGACAGTTGCCGGACGATGATCGCGGCCATCGGGAGCGAGCTGGGGCTTCCCGGCGACGCGACCCTCACCCCGATCATCTCCAGGATGGCGCAGCCCGAGCAGAGGGCGCTCAAGGAGGCGCAGGCACGGATCGCGGCCGACTCCCGGGCGCTGGGCGGCGCCCTGACGCTGAACCGGACGCTCCTGGAGGATTCCCTCAAGATGGTGGACCGCTCGGTCAGCTTCTTCAACCGGCTCTTCAACCCGGGCGACACCTACGGCCTGGCCGGCTCCATCGTGGCAAGGCGCGGCGGCAGCCGTTTCGTCTGCAAGGAGATCTGACATGGCGATCAGCACCCTCATGGACATTGCAAGTTCCGCGCTGAACGCCCAGCAGGTCGCGCTGAACGTGACGGGCGAGAACATCGCCAACGTGAACACCGCCGGGTACTCGCGCCAGCAGGTGGTCATGGCGACCGGGCCGGTCACGACCAGCAACGGCTACACGCTCGGCAACGGGGTTGCGGTGCAGTCGGTGCAGCGCTCCTACGACGCCATGCTGCAGCAGCAGCTGGTGAGCACCAACAGCAGCTACCAGGGGAACCTCACGGCCCAGACCGCGCTGCAGCAGATCCAGCCGTCCTTCAACGAGGTCGCCACCAACGGGCTCGGCACGGCAGTGGACAACTTCTTCGGCGCCTGGCAGGACCTCTCGACCAACCCCCAGGGGACCGCGGAGCGCCAGGCGCTGCTCTCCAGCACCCAGGTCATGACGGACACCTTCCACCAGATGAACGCCAGCCTGACCAGCGTCGCGAGCAGCGCGGACAGCAGCCTGACCGGGATCAGCTCCGAGGTCACCGGCAACGCCAAGAGCCTCGCCCTGGTGAACGCGCAGATCATCGACACCCAGGCCGCGGGCGGCAGCACCAACGAGCTTTTGGACCAGAGGGACCTCCTTTTGCAGAACATCGCCAAGGACGTCGGGATCAGCTCGACCGTGCAAAGCGACGGTACCGCGACGGTGACGCTGGCGGGGGGGCAGCAGCTGGTGAGCGGCGCCAAGTACGCGACGCTCTACACCAACCCGAGCGCGGCGGTACCCCCCACCAACAACATCATGCTGACGGCTCTGGGGGCCCCGCCGCCCGCCACCGCCCCGGGCACCGACACGAACGTGAGCGCGACGGTCGGCGGGACGGGAAACAGCCTCGGGAAGCTCGGCGGGACGCTGCAGATCAGGGACACCATCGTCCCGGGCTACCTCTCCAAGCTGGACGAGATGGCTTCCAAACTGGTTGCCACGGTGAACGCCCAGCAGTCGGCAGGGTACGGGATCGACGGCCCGCCGGCCACTACCGGGAACAACTTCTTCGCCCCTGCGGGAGTCACCAGCGCGACCATCGCGCTCGACCCCTCGCTCACCGCGGCGAAGATCGCCGCGGCGTTTCCGACCGCCACCGACCCCGCCCCGACCAGTGCGGGGAACAACGGCAACGCCCTGAAGGTGGCGGCCATACAGCAGCAAAACAACGCCTTCAGCACCGGAAACGACAGCTTCGACGGCTTCTACACCTCCCTGGTGAGCGCGGTCGGGACCGATACCCAGGGCGCCCAGAACGCGACCACCCTGGGGGCCGCCCACCTGCAGCAGTTGGGCTCCCTCAGGGACTCCAACTCGGCGGTCTCGCTGAACGAGGAGCTCACCAACATGACCAAGTACCAGCTGGCCTTCCAGGGCGCCTCGAAGGTGATCAACATCGCGACCACGATGGTCGACGCCATACTGGGGATGATTCAGTAATAGCAAGGAGAGCGACATGAGAATTACCTCGGGCATGACCGCGGACGCCGCGGTGTACAACCTGAACCAGGGGCAGAACGCGCTGAACACCCTGCAGGAGCAGATCTCCTCGGGCTCGGTCGTGAACCAGCCCAGCGACGACCCGCTGAGCACCCGCCAGCTGCTCAACCTGCAGCAGCAGATCAACGCAGGGAAGCAGACCACCTCCAACATAACCAAGGGGACCCTCGCGCTGAACGTCGCCAATACGGCCCTGGGGAGCATGATGGATATCATGAACCAGATCAAGAGCGCCGCCGCCACCATGATCAGCGGGGCGAACGACGCGGGCACCATTGCCAATGTCACCAGCAACCTGTCCCAGCTGAAGTCCCAGCTGGTCGATCTCGGCAACACCAAGAACGGCAACCAGTACGTCTTCGGCGGTTTCAAGAACGGCCAGCCCTTCGACGCGGCCGGGAACTTCACCGGAACCAATGACCCCCTCAACGTCGAGATCACCTCCGGGAGCCAGGTATCGACCAACGTCGCAGGGGGAAACCTGCTGCGCGGGGGAACGCCCCCGGCGGCGGTGGGGAGCGGCGCCACGGCGGGAGGGAGCCCGGTCGACATCCTGGGGTCGATCGACGCGCTGATCACGGCGATCACCACGAAGAATTCGGCCGGCATCCAGGACGGGGTCAAGAACATGGCGGCGGCGGGGGACCAGATCACCGGGGCGCAGAGCGATGTGGCGGGGCGCCTGAGCCGCCTCAACAACGCCCAGAGCATGATCACCAACAACCAGAACACGCTCGAGTCCGCCTACAGCGACATGCAGAACGTGGACCTGGCCAAGGCCGGCGTCGAACTGAGCCAGCAGACCACCGCCTTCAACGCGTCCCTGGCGGCCACGGCGAAGATAACCCAGCTCTCCCTGCTCAATTACATGACCTAGCCGGGACCCCGGACCACCCTGCCAAAGGCCGTGCCCATGCTCTTGCCGAGCCGGCACGGCCTTTTTTTGCGAAGTCTCCCCTAATAGGGCTAAAGGTTTGCGCCTACCAGCCGAAAAACTTAACTAACGGCTTACGCCGCATCTCGAAACAATCGGTGACGTATGATCAAGGTAACCATGCTCGACGGCAGCCAGATGTACCTGAACGCCGATCTCATAGAGATCATATCCGAGACCCCCGACACCCACATCACCCTGTCCAACGGGAACCGCTACATCGTGCTGGAGCCGGCGCGGGTGGTGATCGGGAGGATCGTCAGCTTCAAGGCGCGGCTGTTGCGGCGCGCGCCGCCAGGGGCCAGGCGCTACCTGCGCAGAAACGATGCCGAGAGGTATCAACCGCAGTGCACGCTGTAATACCGGAGTTCACGTGATGTTATGGATTTAGCGACTATTATCGGATTGGTGATGGGGATGGGCGCCGTGTTCGGTGGCGCCGCCCTGGAAGGTCTGCACATGGGGGCACTGGTGCAGCCGACCGCGGCGATGATCGTCCTGGGGGGCACCGCCGCCGCGACCTTCGTCAGCTTCCCGCTCGGGACGCTGATAACGGCGATGAAGGACGTCAAGAAGGTGTTCCTGCCGCCCAAGGACGACCCGGAGGCGGTCATCAAGAACATCATCAACTACGCCGCCAAGGCCAGGCGCAACGGCCTGATCTCCCTGGAGCAGGAGGCGCAGACCGTCAAGGACTCCTTCACCAAGAAGGGGATCTCGCTGGTCGTCGACGGCATCGACCCGCAGAAGCTGCGGGAGACCATGGAGATCGAGCTCGGCTCCTTCGAGGAGCACGGCAAGGGGAGCGTCGAGGTGTTCGAGTCCGCGGGCGGGTTCGCGCCGACCATCGGCATCATCGGCGCCGTGCTCGGGCTGATCCACGTCATGAGCAACCTCTCCGACCCCTCCAAGCTGGGGGGGGGGATCGCCGTCGCCTTCGTCGCCACCATCTACGGCCTGATGACCGCCAACATCTTCTGCATCCCGTTCGGCACCAAGCTGAAGCACCGGCTCAAGGAAGAGCTGCTGCAAAAGGAGATGGTCATCGAGGGGCTGATCGCCATCCAGAACGGCGAGAACCCGCACTTTATCGAGCAGAAGCTCCGGGCCTACCTGCACGGGGAACCCACGGAGAAGAAGGGAAAGTAAATGGCAAGGAAGAAGGCACATGAGAAGGAGGCGAACCACGAACGCTGGCTGGTCTCCTATGCGGACTTCATCACGCTGCTGTTCGCCGTGTTTGTGACCCTGTACGCCATGAGCCAGACGGACAAGAAGAAGATCGAAGAGGTGGTGGAGTCCATGCGCGACTCCTTCGGCTACTCCAAGAGCTCTCCCGCCAGCAAGCCGAGCGTCATCGAGGCCGGCACCATGAGCGTCATCCCCGCGATGCGCAAGCTCTCCCAGGCGCCCAAGCATGGCAGCAGGAGCAAGGGTGGCGAGAAGGACTTCAAGGCGACCAAGGCCTCCATAGAGGCCTACCTCATGAAGGTCGGGGCGCAGGAGAAGGTGAGCGTGGCGGTAAACCAGCGCGGGCTCGTGGTGAGCCTGAAGGAGGCCGGTTTTTTCGATTCCGGGAGTGCCACGCTCAAGCAGAGTTCCTACACCCTGTTGAACGACGTGGCGGAGTCGCTGGCCAGCTACTCCAACGGGATCCGCGTCGAGGGGCATACGGACAACGTCCCGATCAGTTCCCACGCCTTTCCCTCCAACTGGGAGCTTTCCACCGCGCGTGCGACCAACGTGGTGCAGTACCTGACCAAGCAGGACGATTTCGACCCCAGCAACGTCTCCGCGACAGGGTACGCCGAGTACCGTCCCATCGCCGACAACGCGAGCGAAGAGGGGCGCAGGAAGAACCGCAGGGTCGATCTGGTGCTGCTCAACGAACAGGGCGAGCGCGCCGAGCCGTGACCCGGCGTCCTTGGAGCCCCGGTCCACTCAGGACCCTCGCTCTCATGCCCCCCTCCCATTGGGCCTTTACTCCCTTGAGTCCCTTAAAGTTCCTTGATTCCTTTTATTCCTTTTAGTCCTTCAAGACTCCCCCCACCTTTCTGACGCCGCCGGTCAATAAATTGACATGCCCCGCGTTCCGCGATCCCGGCCACATGATTTCGACCACTTATGCCCCTCTGACGGCGCTGGTACGGTAGTTGCTGGCAAGCAGTGGCCAGCTAAATTACTTTCCAGAGGAATTCCAGCATGAACGTATCGATGCCGAGCGGCTCCACGCATGGGTGGGGCGTCGCCGGAACCTACCTTGAACGCGAGATCGCCAAGCTCCCCCCCGTCGAGGGAGTGACCCTGCACTGCATGCCGCGCAACCTGACGCCGCTCCGGCCTGATGCCTGGAACGCCATCAACATCGGCTACTGCTTCTTTGAGGACAACATCGAAATCCTCAACTTCACCCGCGAGGCGGCGCAGCGCTGGGACTACATCGTGGCCGGCTCCAAATGGTGCGAGTACCACCTGAGGATCGGCGGCGTCACCAACACCTGCACCATCCTGCAGGGGGTCGATCCGGCCCATTTCTACCCGGCGCCCCCCCCTCCCGACGACCGCTTCGTGGTATTTTCGGGCGGCAAGTTCGAGCTGCGCAAATCGCAGGACATCGTGATCGCCGCCCTGAAGGTCCTCATGGACCGGCACCGGGACGTCTGGCTCTCCTGCAGCTGGACCAACCAGTGGGCCTTCTCGCTCGCCACCATGGCCGGCTCGCCGTTCATCACCTACCGGCACGACGAGGAGGATTTCCTGAACCTGCCGGAGCGGACCATCGTCGCCAACGGGCTGGACCGCTCCCGGGTCATCGTGAACCCGCTCATCGACAACACCTCCATCCGCACCCTCTTCGCGGGGACCCACCTGGGGCTCTTCCCGAACCGCTGCGAGGGTGGCAACAACATGGTGATGTGCGAGTACATGGCCTGCGGGCGGAGCGTGATCGCCTCGGACTGCAGCGGCCAGGCCGACGTCATCAATCCCTCCATCGCCTACCCCCTGACCCGCTACCGGCCGATGGTGGTGACGAGCGGGGGGGTGAGCTCGGCAGTCTGGGAGGAACCCTCGCTCGATGAGGTGGTGGAGCTGCTGGAGGCGGCGTACTGGCACCGGGACGAGCTCCCCGCCAAGGGGGCCCGGGCCGCGGCCGAGATGGAGCGGCTCACCTGGGGCGGGGCGGCCCGGCAATTCCACTACCTGGCGACCAAGCTCGCCAACCGCGCGGAACTGACCCGCTTGCGCGGAGCCTGACGCCATGGCGGAAAGCGCAGCAGCGCAGGAGAGTTTTGGCCGCGCCCTCGGGCTGCACCGCTCGGGGCGCCTGGAGGAGGCCGCGGCGCTGTACCGCGCCCTTTCGGGGAACGGGGGGCCCTGCGCGGTGGAGGCCCGGACCAACCTGGGCGCCATCTCTGCGGCCGAGGGGCGGCACGAGGAGGCGCTGGCGCAGTACCGCGCGGCCCTGGCCCAAAGGAGCGACGACCCCTGCGCGCTGAACAACATGGGGAATTCCCTGATGGCTTTGGGGCGGTTTGCCGAGGCGGCCGGCTGCTTCCGGGCAGCGCTCGCTCGCGCGCCCGAAAATATCGAGACCGGCATCGCCCTGGGGGCCTGCCTGCAGAGGGAGGGGGACGCGCCGGGCGCCATCGCCTGCTTCCGCGAGGCGCTGGAGCGTGCGCCCGACAACGCAGAGGCCCACTGGAACCTCTCCCTCGCCCTGCTTTTGAGCGGGGAGTTCGCGGAGGGGTGGCGGGAGTACCAGTGGCGTTGGCGCAGGGATTCCTTCACCTCGCCCCCCCGCGGGTTCCGCGCGCCGCAGTGGGACGGCTCGCCGCTCGCCGGCCGGCGGGTCCTGGTGCACGGCGAACAGGGGCTGGGCGACACCATCCAGTTCCTGAGATACCTCCCCATGGTCGCCGCCGCCGGCGGGACCGTCCTGGCGGAGACCCAGTCACCCTCGCTGATCCCCCTGGTGGCACGCATCCCGGGGGTCGCGGCCGCTTTCGTCATGGGTGACGAACTGCCCGACTTCGATCTGCAGGTCCCGCTGCTGTCGCTCCCCCTGCTCTTCGGCACGACCCTGGAGAACCTCCCCGCGCAGGTCCCCTACCTGAGCGCACCCCCGGACCGGGTTGCCGGCTGGCGCGCCCGGGTCGCCGGGAGCGACGGCTTTCGGGTGGGGCTCGTCTGGCGCGGCAAGCCGGTACCGGACCCCTTCCGCTCCTGCACCCTTGAGGAGCTCGCCCCGCTGGGCGGCGTCCCGGGGGTGGTCTGCTACTCCCTGCAGCTCGGCCCGGGAGCGGACCCGGCTCCCGCCTCCCCGGCGGGGCCGGAGCTGGTAGATCTGACCGGGGAAATCGGCGATTTCGGGGACACGGCGGCGCTCGTGGCGAATCTGGATCTGGTGATCTCGGTGGACACCTCCGTGGCCCACCTGGCCGGCGCCCTGGGCAAGCCGGTCTGGCTCATGCTCCCCAAGGCAGGCGACTGGCGCTGGCTCCTGGACCGGGAGGATTCCCCCTGGTATCCGGGGCTGCGCATCTTCAGGCAGCAGCGGCAAGGTCAGTGGGGCGAGGTGGTCGACCGGGTCGCCCGGGAGCTGCGCCGCGCCGCCGGCGAGTTCCTCCAGGGGGCCGCGGCCCGGGAGCCGTTCAACGGGCGGCGCCTCTACCTGTGGGGTGCCCTGCTCGCCGAGCAGGGGAGGCACCTGGAGGCAACGGTCAGGTTCAGCAAGGCGGCGCTCTTGAGCCCGGGGAGCTGGGAGCCGCACTACGGCCTCGCCGCGTCGCTGCAGTACCTGGGGCGGCTGGCCGAGGCGGAGCAGAGCCTGCTCCAGGCCATTTTGCTGCGTGACGACCTGGCGACGCTGCACGAGGCGCTGGGGATCACCCGCCAGCAGCGGGGGGACCTGGAGGGTGCGCTCCCCTGCTATCGGCGGGCCATCGCCCTCGACCCGCATTCCCTCAAATCCCGCTACAACCTCGCCACGACCTGCCGGGAGAGCGGCAGGCACCTCGAGGCACTGGCGGGATTCCGCGAGGTGGTCAGGCTCGCCCCGGAGCACGCCGACGCCCACTGGAACCTGGCGCTGCTGCTCCTTTTGACCGGCGAGCTGGCCGAGGGGTGGCAGGAGTTTCCCTGGCGCTTCCGCAAGAGCGGACCGGCCCCGGCTGCCAGGTGGCAGGACCGTCCGCACTGGGACGGCTCGGCGCCCGCCGGGCGCACGATCCTGCTCTACGCCGAGCAGGGGCTGGGCGACACGCTGCAGTTCGTCCGCTACGCGCCGCTTCTGGCGGCCCGCGGCGCCACGGTGCTGGTGGAGGTGCAATCGGCCGCACTCTGCGGGGTGGTCGCGGGGGTGCCGGGAGTCTCCGGGGTGCTGGTGGCCGGCGCACCCCCGCCCCCTTTCGACCTGCAGGCCTCCCTGCTGGAGCTTCCCGCCCTGTTTCGGACCGGCCTCGACTCGGTCCCCGCCCAGGTCCCCTACCTGCGGACCGACCCGGCGCTCCTCGCCAAGGCGCGCGCCCTGGTGCCGCGGGACGGCTCTTTCCGGGTGGGGGTGGTCTGGGGCGGCCATCCCGGGCACCAGAACGACGCCAACCGCTCCCTCCAGCCGGAGAGACTGGGGGCGCTGGCGGGCATCCCCGGGGTGAGCTTCTACTCGCTGCAGACCGGCGACGCCGCGTCCGGCGCGGCCCGGGTCCCCGCCCTGAGGCTCGCCGATCTCTCCGGCGCCATCGGGGACTTCTCCGACACGGCCGCCCTCGCGGCGCAGCTCGACCTGATCCTGACGGTGGACACCTCCATGGCGCACCTCTGCGGCGGGCTCGGACTCCCGGTCTGGGTCATGCTCCCGTTCATTCCGGACTGGCGCTGGCTGCTGGAGCGCGAGGACTCCCCCTGGTACCCGACCCTGAGGCTGTTCCGGCAGGAAGAGCCCGGCGCCTGGGACGGGGTGCTGCAGCGGGTCCGCGAGGCGCTCGCCGCCGCGGCCGGATCCCTCCGGGAGCGCCATGAAGCCCACCGCAGCCGGGGCATCGCCCTGAGCGAGCGGGGGCGCTTCGGCGAGGCCGCCCGCGAATTCGAGGCGGCGCTCGCCTGCCACCCCGGAGACATCGAGGTCATGAACAACCTGGGCTGCGCCCTGGACGGCGCCGGGCGGCACCTGGAGGCGGTGCAGAGCTACTCCAGGGCGCTTGCCCTCAAGGGGGATTTCTGCGCCCCGCACTACAACATGGGGAACAGCCTCAAGGCCCTGGGGAGGATCGCCGAGGCGATCGACAGCTACCGGCGCGCGCTGGAGCTGGAACCTGAGCTGGTCCAGGGGTGGCACAACCTGGCGCTCTCGCTGCAGGGGGAGTGCCGCTTCGACGAGGCGCAGGCCGCCCTGGAACGGGCCCTGGAGCTGCGGCCGGAGTACCTGGAGGCCGGGCACAACCTCGGCGAGCTGCACCACGCGCGGGGCGACCTGGAGCTGGCCGTCGCCTGCTTCAGGAGGGTCCTCGCCAGGGACCCCGGCTACCTCCCGTCCTGGAACGCCCTCGGCATCGCCCTGCACGCGCTGGACCGGCTGGAGGAGGCGGTCGATTGCTACCAGCGGGCGCTCGCCGTCGACCCGGACTACCTGCACGCCCTGAACAACCTGGGGGCCGCCTGCCGGGCGCTCGGCGAACTGGAGCGGGCCGTCGACTGTTACCGGCGGGTGATCGCCCGCGACCCCGACTATGCCGACGCCCACTGGAACCTCTCCTTGGTGCAGCTGCAGCTCGGCGATTACCGGGAAGGGTGGCAGGGGTACGAGTGGCGCTTCCGGAAGGCGGACCCGATCCCCCTGAAGGAGTTCCCCCGGCCGCTTTGGGACGGCGGGGACCTGAAGGGGCGGGTGGTCCTGCTGCACGCGGAGCAGGGTTTCGGTGACACCTTCCAGTTCGTCCGCTATGCCGGGGTGCTGGCCGGGCGGGGTGGGACCGTGCTGGTGCAGTGCCAGTCCGAGGCGATTGCGGCGATCCTCGCCAGCGTCCCCGGGGTGGCCCGGGTCCTGGTGCGCGGCGAGCTGCTGCCGGAATTCGACTGCCACGCGCCACTCATGAGCCTGCCGCTGTTGTGCGGCACCCGGCTCGAAACCGTCCCGGCGCCCATCCCCTACCTGTGCCCGGAGCCCGGGCTGGTCGAGTCCTGGCGCGCCCGGATGCCGGGGGAAGGGCTCAAGGTCGGGCTGGTCTGGGCCGGGAGGAAAAGCTACAAGGACGACGGCAGGCGCTCGCTCTCCCTGCAGCTCTTCGCTCCGCTCGCCGGGGTCCCGGGGGTCAGCTTCTTCGCGCTCCAGGTGGGAGCCGGTTCGGAGCAGGTCGCCTCCCCCCCGGAGGGGCTGGAGCTGACCGACCTGGGGTGCGGGGTGCGGGACTTCTCCGACAGCGCCGCCATCATAGCCGGTCTCGATCTGGTGATCTCCGCGGACACCGCGGTGGCCCACCTGGCAGGGGCACTGGGCAAGGAGGTCTGGGTCCTGCTCCCGAAGGCTTGCGACTGGCGCTGGCTGGAGCGGCGGGAGGACTCGCCCTGGTACCCGAGCGTGCGCCTGTTCAGGCAGAGCCGGCGCGGCGACTGGGGCGAGGTGCTGGAGAGGGTGGCGCGGCAGCTGCTGGTGCTCTCCGGTGCCTGGGCCCGTCAGCGGGGGGAGCCGGAGCAGGCACTGGAGCTCTTTTCCAGGGCGTCGGCACTCGACCCGGATCTCCCCGAACTGCACAACAACATCGGGGTGACGCTCCAGGACCTGGGGCGCCACCAGGAGGCGGCTGCCAGCTACCGGCGGGCGCTCGCGCTCAGGCCGGCCTACTGCGAGGCGAGCTGCAACCTGGCGAACACGCTGGGGAGCCTGGGACGCAGCGCCGAGGCGCTGGAACAGTACCGGTCGGCCCTCGCCGTCAATCCGCAGTACCCGGAGGCCTACTACAACCTCGGCAACGCGCTGCGCGGCGAGGGGAACTGGCAGGACGCGGTCGAGTGCTACGAAAACCTGCTGCGCCTCGATCCCGGGCACCTGTCGGGCTGGCTCAACCTGGGCGGATCCCTCATCGCGCTGAACCGGTTCCGGGAAGCGATAGACGCGGGGAACCGGGCGCTGCAGCTCGACCCGGAGTGCGGCAACGCCCACTGGAACCTGGGCCTCGCCCTGCTCGCCACCGGAGATCTCCGACGAGGGTGGCGCGAGTACGAGTGGCGCCTGAAGGACCGCGCCGCCTTTCCCGCGAGCTGCGCCGGCCGGCCGATCTGGGACGGCTCCCCCCTGGCCGGACGGACCCTGCTGCTGCGCGCCGAGCAGGGGTTCGGGGATGCCCTGCAGTTCTTCCGTTACGCTCCGCTGCTCGCCCGGCAGGGCGCCCGGGTCGTGGTCGAGTGCCGCCCGGAACTGCTGCCGCTCCTCGCCTCGCAGCACCAGGGCGTTCGGCTCGTGGCAACGGGAGGGGAGCCTCCCCCCTTCGACACCTTTGCCTACCTGATGAGCCTCCCCTACCTCCTGGGCACGACCCTGGAGAATCTCCCCGCAGCGGTCCCGTACCTCCGGGCCGATGCCTACCTGTGCGAGCTGTGGCGGGGGAGGATGCGGGGAGGCGGGGGGCTTAAGGTGGGGATTGTCTGGGCCGGCAGCACGGGCTACCAGAACGACCGCTACCGCTCCCTGCCGCTCGCGGCCCTCGCGCCGCTGTGCCGCATACCCGGTATCGAGCTCTTCAGCCTGCAGCTGGGAGCCGCGGCGGCGGAGCTGGGCGGGGCGCCGGGCGCCGGAATACGCGATCTGGGGCGGGAGGTGCGGGACTTCGCCGACACGGCGGCGATCATCGCCAATCTGGACCTGGTCGTCTCGGTGGATACCGCCGTCGCCCACCTGGCCGGCGCCCTGGGCGCGCGGGTCTGCCTGCTGCTGCCGAAATTCTGCGACTGGCGTTGGCTCTCCGGCAGGACCGATTCCCCCTGGTACCCGACCATGCGCCTGTACCGTCAGGACAGGGCGGGCGAGTGGGACACCGTGCTGGCTCAGCTCGTGAGCGATCTGGCGCGTGAGCAGGAACGAACATCGGGGCTGGAACGGGAACCGAGTCTGGACCCACGACAGGAAGTCGGGCCGGGACTGAATCCGGAACCGGAGCTAGGGCCGGAACCGCTGAAACCGGGGCCCGAGCCGATGCAGGAACCTGCGGACTTGAACGGGCAGTTCAGGATGGCCAACGCCCTGCGCTGCGAGGGGCGCCCCGGTGAGGCGATCGCCGTCTACCGGAGGCTGCTGGCCCTGCGGCCGGAGTGCGCCGAAATCTTCAATAACCTGGGACTCGCCCTGCAGGACGAGGGATGCCTGGACGAGGCCGCCGAGAACTACCGGCAGGCGCTCCGGTTGAGCCCGGGGTTGGCGGATGCCCACAACAACCTCGGCACGGTGCTGGTCAGCCAGGGAGACCGCGAAACGGCCATCCCCCGCTTCCGTGCCGCCCTTTCCCTGAATAGCGACTATCTCCCCGCCTATGTGAATCTCGGCTGCGCCCTGCAGCGCCTGGAGCGGCCGGAGGAGGCAGTCCCCCTGTACGAGCGCGCCATCGCCCTGCAACCTGAGTCGGTTGAGGCGCGCGTCAATCTGGGCAGCGCCTACCAGGATCTGATGCAGCCGGAGCAGGCGGTCAGGGTCTACCGGGAGGCGCTGGCCATCGACCCGAACCGTGCCACGGCGCACTGGAACCTCGCCCTGAGCCTCTTGAGCCTGGGGGATTTCGAGCAGGGGTGGTACGAGTACGAGTGGCGCTTCGCGGGAGATGCCCCGGCCCCCTTCCCGGGACCCCGCTGGGACGGCTCTGCGCTGGGCGGTAAGAGCATCCTGCTTTGGTGCGAGCAGGGGCTGGGCGACTCCCTGCAGTTTGTCCGCTACGCACCCCTGGTGGCCGCGCGGGGCGGCAGGGTGCTGCTGCGGTGCCAGTCCGCCTCGCTCAAGCCGCTGTTCGAGCGGGTGGAGGGCGTCGCCGCGGTCTTTGCCCCCGGCGAGGAGCTCCCCCCCTTCCAGGCCCACGCGCCACTCATCAGCCTGCCCCACATTTTTGGAACCCGGCTGGACCGCATGCCGGCAGCCGTCCCCTATCTGACCCCGGACCCGGCGCGCGTGGCGCTCTGGCGCGGCAGGATGTCCGCGGACGCAGTTTGCAAGGTCGGGCTGGTCTGGAAAGGGGGGCCGCTGCCCAAAAACCGGGCCTGCCCCTTCGCCGAGCTCGCTCCCCTGGCGGAGCTTTCCGGCGTCGCCTTCTTCAGCCTGCAGCTGGGGGACGCGCCGACCCCCGGAGTGCTGCCGGTCACCGACCTGGCCGGGGCTATCGCCGATTTCGCGGACAGCGCGGCGATCATGGCGAACCTCGACCTGGTGCTGAGCGTGGACACTGCGAGCGCCCACCTGGCGGGAGGCATGGGGGTGCCGGTCTGGATCATGCTCCCGAAGTCCTGTGACTGGCGCTGGCTCGCCGGGCGGGTCGATTCTCCCTGGTACCCTTCCATGCGGGTCTTCAGGCAGGAAAACCACGGCGACTGGCAGGGGGTCGTGCGCCGCGTTGCACGCTCTCTGGGGAAGCTGGCGGCGGAGGACGCCAGATTGGTGAAATATAACCGATCCGCCCCGATTTAGCATTAAAGTATTTCCTACCCCGGGACGATAAGAGCCCCGAAAGCTGGAGATATCACGTGGTCCCAGGGGTGCGGTTACCCCGCCCCCTGCTCGACCCGAACCGGAAGGGCTCCCTCGCTGATGCACAGGCGCGCCGGTCCAATGGCACCACATCCTCTCCAGGTCATAACGGGGGTGCAGTCCGCCCTCGGGCTTCCTCTCCTGGACGCCGGGAGGAGTGGGCAATCCCACCCGTCCCGCATTCCCTCTCCGATAGGGGGTACCTCAATGGCTATAGATCCCGTGACGACCGACAATGCCAGCGCCCTGCAACCGGTCCAGAGCCTGGCCGAACCGAAGACCGCAGCTCCCCAGCCCGTCCAGGATGACGGGAAGTCCCCCCAGGCCACCAGCGACCAGGTGCTTTTGACGGGGAGTCCCGACCCAAAGTTTCAGGCGCTCCAGCAGAAGAACGAGCAGAGCAACGCCGCGGCCGGCGCCATCAGGAACGTGGACCGCTCCCTGGGAGCCCTGGGCCAAAAGATTGACGCCTTGAAGGCACCCCTCGAGACGATCGTGAAAAATTTCCCCCCCTTCTCCCCGGAAGACCAGGCCAGGATGAAACTGCTGATGAAGTACTCCTCCCTGCGCAAGGAGATAGACGCACTGACCTTACCGCCCCCGCCGGATGTCGTCGCGGCCCGCAAGGCCGCCGCTCTCCCGGCCCCGATTCCCCTGGACGCCAACGACAGTCAAATTGCTGACCATGTGGCAAAACTTGACGCAACGAGCGCAGCGCTCAGCGGCACGCGCGCCGGGCTCGCCGCGGATACGGCCTCCTTGCTGCACGACGGACGCTTCTCGCAGATCTTTTCCCGCCCCAATGGCGCTCAAACAGGGTTTTCAGAGGTATCCCTGACCGAAACCGGCGCGGCGCAGAAAAGTGAGCAAGTTGGCCGGCAATTTGCAACCGTGATTAGCCAGGGAGTGACTGCTGCCGGCTCCCAATTCCTGAAAGGATTGAGCTAACCACATGTCCCTGAAAATAACCTTGAAAAGCAACGAGCGGCTTATCGTGGGCGGGGCTGTCGTCAAAAATGGCGGCAAGGGGACCGTTCTCTACATCGAGAACACCATCCCGATCCTGCGCGAGAAGGACATCCTCGGTGAGAAGGACGCCAACACCCCGTGCAAGCGCGTCTATTTCACCATCCAACTCATGTACATAGACGAGGCGAACGTCCCTCAATACCGGACCGCCTATTCGGAGCTGGCAGGGGATATCCTGCGGGCGGCCCCGAGCACGGCGAGTTTCATCGAGCAGATAAGCGAGCGCGTCCTGGCTGAGAACTATTACCAGGCCCTAAAAACGGCACGGAATCTCATTGATTACGAAGAGGAGTTACTGAAAAATGCAAACTAACAATGCGATCAGAGAGTATGTCGGTATCCAGAAGGAGAGCATGTCGGGGCGTGAGCTTGAGGCGTCGGTGCTGACCAAGGCGGGTCTCATGCTGAAATCCTGCCAGGATAACTGGGAGGCTCCGGACCGGGAGTCGAAGCTTCTTGATGCCATCAAGTTCAACCAGAAGGTCTGGAGCTTTTTCCAGGCGGAGCTTTCGGAACCGGACAATCCGATGCCGAAGAAGCTGCGCGAGGACATCCTGAACCTGAGCCTCTTCGTGGACAAGAGGTTTTTCGAGGTCATGGCGTATCCCGACCGCGAGAAACTCTCCATCGTGATCGACATCAACTTCAACATCGCCGCCGGTCTCAGGACCAGCCCGGAAGGCGCGATGTGACACGCTGAACCGGCAGTTTCAGGAACGGAAGAGGACTCGAAAGCCCTGATCATGAGGCGCGAGTCCTCTTCTGCGTTCAGGGGGGCGCAAGGCGTCCGGGCAGGGCGCTGGAACCAGGCGGGGATCGGCAGGGCGTTGTATCAAGCAGGGAAAGGGCGGCAGGTCAGTGGCGAGAAGGGAAGGTGGCCCGGGTCGCTGCGCCCCTTGATGAACACCCTGCCACCTGGCCCCTCGCTGGTCAGTTCGGAAGAATGATCCCACACGACGTTGCCAGAGGCAGGTATTTGCGCCAGCTGGTCTTCAGGTACGGCATGCTCTCCAGGTATCCGGCAGGGACGCTGAAGCCCAGGCTGCTGTTATGAAAGCACGGTGCATCTACCACGACGGCGGATCTGCCTCCGTCCCGATACCGGCACGCCAGGTCGGTTCCGTAGAGGTGATAGCCGAGCATCCGGTCGGTACCGGGGAAGCTTTCTTTCCTGAAGCCGATCAGCAACTCGTCGACGGAATCGACGACGGCTGGCAGGGCTTTACTGTAATTCAGGTGGCAATGCCGGTCCATGACATGGCCGTGATTGATCAGCTTGCCGTCGCGCAGACAGACACCGTACACGCCGAACATGCCGGCATCTTTTATCAGGCGCTCCGCTTCGGCCACCTTCCGGCAAAATACCGCATCCCAGTGGTGCGGCAGGTACACGTCCTGATGCAGATAGACGACGAACTCGTGCTCGGCCTGTCGGATGCCGTGTTCCAGGGCGTCCGCGGCGCAGGCCTGCTGCTCCAGCTGTATCAGCTGGTGCGGGTGGGATCCCCGAAAAATCGGCGAGCTGGCGAAGTTATCCCGGAGCACCCTGCGGTCGTTGGTCGGCACGATGAAGCTGATGGGGAAGCCGGGGCGGGGCGCCGGGTCACAGGCGAGGTTGACGGTCCCCTGGAAGATGTACTGGTACGCGGAGATGTATTCGCGGGACAGCTCGAGGTCCCTGCCGAGAAACTGGAGACTCCCCTTGAGGGTTTCAAAAAACTCCGGCTCGGGCGGCACCTGGATGACATCGACGATCTGAGGCAGGAGGCCGGCGTCCAGCATCAATTTTATGAAACTGGCATAGGTGAAGAATCGCAGGTGGGTGCGGTCCAGCAGGCCGGCGTCCTGATACTGGAAGTCGCCGCCCAGGATGGCGGACAGGACCGAATGGTGCTGGACGTTGGGCACGCTGCAGAGCACGCAGCCGGTCGGCTTCAGCATGGGACGGATCTTGCGGAGTATCTCCAGCGGGTCGCACAGGTGCTCCAGCACATCGCCGAAAATGACGCAGTCGAAATCGCCGTCGACCAGCGAGGTCGACTCGACGTTACCGCAGATCACGTGATCCAGCTTGGAGGCGGCGATCTTGGCTGCCTCGGGGTCGATTTCAATGGCGTAATAGGTGACCCCCGGATTGAGGCTCTTGACACGCTCCCCGAAGTTGCCGTAACCGCAGCCGATTTCCAGGATTTTCTTCGCGTTGGTTGGCACCTGCCTGAACAGCTGCTCGTTTATGCCGGCATAGTAGTTTGCTATCATGGCGCTCTCCCGTCCTGCGCAGCTGTAAAGCTCTCCTTTGCGCGTCCCGCCAGCATCCCGACGAAGGCCGCTTCCAGTTCCCGCGTCACTGCGGCCCCGTCCAGCAGGGGCGAGGCCGCCATCCTCTCCCGCATCCCGGAGCGCAACTGCTGCAGCTGACCGGGGGACCGGGCCAGTTCGCAGGCCAGCGCCAGGTACTGCTCGGGGCTGTGCGCCACCAGGTGCCCCAGGCCGCAGTTGGTGAGGATGCTCACCCCGGTGCGGGCCGCGTGCCTGGTCCCGGCGAGCGTCACCACGGGCACTCCCATCCAGAGCGCCTCGCAGCTCGTGGTGGTCCCGTTGTACGGAAAGCTGTCCAGGGCGATGTCGATCCTGCCGTACTGGGCCAGGTGCTCGGCGGGGGAGTCGTTGCCCGGGCGCAGCTCGACCCGCTCCGCGGCGACCCCCTCCCCGCGGAACCTGGCGAGCAGCCGGGCGCAGAGCTCGGCGTCCCCAAGCGGCGGGCATTTCATCAGCAGGCGGGATCCGGGAACCTCCAGCAGCACCCGGGACCAGAGGGCTATCACCTCGGGGGTGACCTTGGCCAGGTTGTTGAAGGAGCCGAAGGTGACCCGGCCGGCGGAAAAAAGCGGCGGCGCCACGACCGCGGGGGCGTGCTCCGGCGGGAGGTAGCAGCTAAAGGTCCGCGGCAGCCGGACCAGCTCCTCGCAGTGCAGATGCTCCGTGGTCCCCGGCGGGTCGGCGAGTCCGTCCGTGATCCGGAAGTCCATTTGAGGGATGCCGGTGGTGTCCGGGTAGCCGATCCAGGTCGCCTGGACCGGGGCGGGTCTGCGGGCCATGAGCGGGAGCCTGTTGCCGGAGGTGTGCCCCGCCAGATCGACCAGGATGTCGATCCGGTCCCCGGCGATCAGGTTCGCCGCCTCCTCGTCACCCAGCGGGTAGATGTCGCGCCATCCATCGGCAAGGCTCATGAGCCGTTTCGTGGTGTCGTCCGGGCTGGCCAGGTTCGCGTAGCAGAAAATCTCGAAGCGGCCGGTGTCGTGGTGGCGCAGGATCGGCTCGATGAAGCTGGCGACTGAGTGGCTGCGGAAATCCGGCGACAGGTAGCCGATCCTGATGCGGCGCGACGGGGGGGGCGGGGCCGCCGGGGAGCTTAGGATAAGCTCCGGGCTGAGTACCTTGGTGCCGGCTGCCGCCAGATGCTCCTGGAAGATCTGCCGGTCGCCGATCCGGGGCGAGTAATGCAGGGCGAAGAGGAGGTTCTGCCGGGCGCCGAGGTGTTCCGGGTCGAGGCGCAGCGTCTCCCGGTAGGCGGCGACCGCCTCCAGGCTTTCCCCCTGCAGATGCAGGTTGTTGGCGAGGTTGTACCAGAGGCGCACCGACTCGGGCTGCAGCCTGAGCGCACCCTCCAGGTAGCCCTGGGCCGCGCAGAGCCTGACGTGGTCCTTGAGCAGCAGCGCCAGGTTCACCGGCGCGTCCTGGTAGTACGGGTCGATCCGGATCGCTTCCTGGTAGCAGGCTGCGGCCTCCTCGGGACGGTTCAGGCGTTGCAGCACGATGCCCAGTCCGTTGATCGACTTGACCTCGCCGGGCTGGACCGCGAGCGCATCCTGGAAGTGGCGCGCCGACTGGTGCAGTTCACCCTCGCCCGCGCGCAGGCCCGCCAGCGCGTAGTGGGCTTCGAAGCACCCCGGGTCGCGGCGCAGCACTTCCTGCAGCTGGCTGGCGGCCTCGTCCTGCATCCCCTTTCTCAAGAGCAGTTCGCTGTATTTGAGCAGGGACTCCGTCCCGCTCCCCTCGTTGCTCGCCACGTTAGCTCCTGTACAGTGTCATCTGCCTGAGCCGGTCCAGACGCGCCCCGAGCAGCCGGCAATTCCCCGCTGGCCACGCCTTCATCTGCGCCACGGCGCAGGAAACGTTGGAAAGGCCGTTACCGACGAAGTGCCGGCAGCGTGCCGCCAAAAGGGTGTCGACCAGCACCTCCTCGCCCAGTCGGCGGCGGCAGGTCTGCTGCTGGTAGTGGACCCCCTGGCCCGTTCCGGTGCGGGTGACCCCGGTGTGGATCAGCCTCTCCCGGTAGCGCTCCTGGTAGCCGGCCAGGATCCCGGCGTCGTCAGTGATCAGGAAGAGCCCGTCCCCGGGATGCTCCCGCAGGTGCCGCTCGATCTCGGCGGGGTACAGGCTGTTCAGCAGCGACAGGTTCGGGTCCTCCCCTCCCTTGTCCCCGCCCCGGACGTGCAGCGCCAGGTGGTTGCCGCCCGCCAGGTGCTCCTGGAAAAACGCCTCCACCCGGGCGGCGAGCGCGGGCTGCACTTTCAGGTAGCGCCCGAACAGGTGCTGGTAAACCTGGTCCGTCGTCATGCCGTGCAGCGGGTGCCCGGGGGGAACCCAGGGGACCAGGTCGTGCACGGCGAAGTGGAAGTCGCTCACCACGACCTCTTCCCCCCGCTCCAGGGCGTACAGGGAGGAGCCGCGGGACCAGGGACCGGACGCCTGGTTGAGGGAGCCCTGGGGAAGATTTCCCGCCTGCCACTTGGGGGGGTAAAAGCTGCGGCAGTTCGCGGCCAGCTCGCCCTGGGTGACCCCGCTCAGCGGCTGAAAGAAGTTCCCGAAGGCGTCCCCTGCCGGGTCGTCGCCGAACAGGCTGTTGCCGCCCCAGTGCGCGACCGGGGTGCGGCCGGTCAGCTCCGCCACCAGGCACTGGCCGAGCAGGTGGTTCACGTCGGACCAGAAGCCGTAGCCCCAGGCCTTGATCAGCAGGAAGCGCTCCGCCCCCTTTCGGGTGGGGCGGTGGCGCGCCGCCTCCCGAGCCTTCAGGAGCCGGATCGTGCTGAGCCTGCCGTCACCCATTGCCACGGCATCCCGCAGGTGCCCGGCCGCCAGGGCGGGCGCGTCGAGCGCCAGGGCGATCTCCGCCAGGGTGCGGCTCACCAGCGGGGTGCGGTAGCCCCGGTCCAGCAGGTAGCGGCAGACCAGCTCCGCCGGGGTCAGGAAGCCGCGGGTGAGGAGCGCCGCCGCCGCCTGCTCCAGGGTAGGGTCCAGGATTCCCGCCTGCTCCGGGAGGGGGGGCGCGAGCCCGAGCCGCGCCGCGTCGCGTCCGCAGGCGGCGCGGAAATCCAAGGCCTGCTGCCGGTTCAGGGTTGCCTCGATCCCCGGAAGCGCGTCGCCGCAGGGCGGGTCGGCGCTCAGGGCGGCCAGGAAGCCGACGAGCGCTGCGTCCAGCTCGCCTTCCTGCAGGAGGCGGGCGGCCCGGGCGGCATGCTCCGCGGCCGATGCCGGCTGCGGGGTGGGGTGATCGGTCGGATCGGCCGGATTCCGCCGGTCGGGTCGGTGCTCGGGCGGGTTCTCCCCCGCCTGCGCGCACCAGGTGCCCCAGATGGACCGGTAGGCCGTCTCCAGGTGCCCGGTGAAACCGGGGCCGTCGGTGAGGGGGGAGTCTGCCATTTGCTGGCGCAAGGCGCCCCTGAGCCGGGCCAGCCGCTCCAGGTCCTGCGCCAGGGCGGCCGCCAGCCCCTGAAACTCCTCCGGGACCCCGGCCACCAGGTCCGAGAGCCCGACACGGTGCAGCAGGGAGGCGCCGACCCGGGAGCGGTGCGACCCGCCGGCGAGCGTCACGACCGGCACTCCCATCCAGAGCGCCTCGCAGGTCGTGGTGGTGCCGTTGTAGGGGAAGCTGTCCAGCGCGATGTCCACCGCCCCGTACAGCTGAAGGTGCTCCTGGTAGCCCGCGGTGTTCCCCCGGAGCTCCAGCCGACCGGCCTCGATCCCCTGCGCCGCGAACAGCCCGAGGAGCCGGGCCCGGCTCCCCGGGTCCGCCAGCGCGTACCCCTTGACCAGCATCCGGGAGCCCGGGACCAGGCGCAGGGCGCCGGCCCAAAGGGCGACCGTTTCCGGGGTTATCTTGGCGGGGTTGTTGAACGAGCCGAAACTGACCGCGCCCCTGGAGAGGGCTGGGAGAGCCCCTACGGGGGGCGCCTCGGCAGGGGGGGCGAAGCAGGAGAATCCGGCCGGCAGCCTCAGGAGCCGCTCGGAGTGGAAGCGCTCCGACGCCCCGGGGGGGTCGCTGACCGCGTCGGTGAACCGGTAATCCATGGCCTCCAGGCCGGTCGTCTGCGGGTAGCCGAGCCAGGTGACCTGGATCGGGGCCGGCTTTCTCGCGAAGAGGGTCAGGCGGTTGCCCGCCGTGTGCCCGGAGAGATCCACCAGTATGTCGATCCGGTCGCGACGGATCAGGGCCGCGGCCTCGTGGTCCGGCATCCCGGCGAGGTTCACGAAGCGATCGGCCAGCCCGGTCAGCCTGGTGCTGGTGGCGTCCGGAACCGACACGTTGGAATAGCAGGTGACCACGAAGCGGCCCCGGTCATGGTGCCGGAGCACCGGCTCGATGAAGCGCGCCACCGCGTGGTCCCTGAAGTCGGCGGAGCAGTAGCCGATCCTGAGCGTCCGCCCCGGCTCCGGGTCGTTGTCGTGGGGGAGCGCAGGAAAGCAGTGCGCGGCGCCGAAGGCGGCGTGCTCGGCGAAGAGCTGCTCGGGGGGGAGCGCGGCCGGGTAGCAGAGGGTGAACAGCAGCGCGCTGTGCGCCTCCGGGTAGTCGGGTTTCAGCCGCAAGGCCTCGCGGTAGTGCGCCAGGGCTTCCTCGTGCCTACCCTGGGACTTGAAGGCGTTCGCCAGGCTGTGGTGCGCCTCCGCGTAGTCGGGGCGCAGCCTGAGCGCCTCCTGGCAGGAGAAGATCGACTCCGAGGTCCGGCCGTAGCGCTCGAACAGCGTGGCGAGGTTGTTGTGGGGCTCCGGGTAGGAGGGGTCGAGGCGGATCGCCTCCAGGAAGCTCGCGTGGGCCTCCTCCCCGCGCCCCAGGGCGCTCAGGGCAAGCCCCAGGTTGTTGCGCAGCCCGGCGTCGCCGGGGTTCAGCCCCGCCGCCGCCGTCAGTTCCGCCGCCGCCTCTGCCATGCGTCCGATCCGGGCCAGGGCGAAACCCAGGCTGCTCCTCGCCTGCCACCAGTCGGGCCGCCGGGAGGCGGCCGCTTGAAAGTGCGGCAGCGCCTGGGCGGGGCCGGCCAGGGCGTCCAGCGCGCAGCCGAGGTTGTAGGTCGCCCCGGTCAGCCCGGGGTCGATCTGCAGCGCCCGGTGATAGCATTCGGCGGCCGCCGCCTGGTCGCCGTCTCCGTACAGGAGGTTGCCGCGCTCGAAGAGTTCCTGTGCCGTCTCAGCCCCGGGCATAGGCACGCTCCTCCGGTTGCCCGCACGACTGCTGCCCCGCGCCTCTCCCCGAGATCCTCTCGGCCAGGCGCAGCAAGGGGGCCGCGAGGGCGCCGCACTCCCCCTTGAGCAGGCCGCCGGCGTATTCGGTGAGGTAATCCCCGCAGTCGTACCCCCTGCGGGCAAGCCGCTCCAGGACCGCCTCACCCTCCCCGGTCAGGCCGAGGACCAGGCAGCTCGCGCAGTACAGGGAGAGGGCCGGCGGATAGTCGGGCCAGGCCTGCAGCAACTCCTGGCAGCGCTGCAGCGCGCCCTGGCTGTTTCCCAGGAAGAGCTCGCACTTGGCCAGGTTGAAGGCGGCCTCCTTCATCCCGGGAGCGAGCTCCGCTGCCCGTAGCGCATGGGCGTGGGCCGTCGGGTACTTCGCCCCGACCAGGTGCAGGTAGCCCAGGTTGAAGTGCGCCTCGCTGCTGTCCGGGTGCGCCAGCAAGACCCTGCGCCAGAGCTCCTCGGCTTCCCCGAGCCGCTCCAGTTCCGTCGCCTGGAGTGCCAGTTCGGTCAGGGAGGCGACGTCCCCGCCGGTTTCCGAGAGCTTCCTGAGCCCCAGGAGGTAGTACTGCTCCTGCTTGAGGGGGCTCTTCTCCGTGTCGAGCTTTCCGTAGTGGTGCACCGGAACGTCGCAGCCGTGGATCGGGATGGCGCAGCCGACCAGGGAGGGCTCCAGCAGTTCGTGCACCGCTCCCTGAAAGCGCAGCCGGCGGTCGTTGGGGAACAGGCGCACCTTCTCGCTGGGGGTCCAGCCGCAGCCCCGCTCCTCTCCCGGATACTCGCCGGCGTTCGCCGTCCAGTTCTTCCGGGTGATTTCAAGGGTGTAGTTGCGGGTGGTGAAGGAGTAGGCGGTCGGCGTGGCGCTGCGTTCCAACAGGGAGCGCAGCGGGGGGAGGTCGCCGGCCGCCAGCACCTCGTCGGCGTCCAGCACCAGGATCCAGTCGCAGCTCGCCTGGTCCAGCGAGAAGTTGCGCGCCTCGGAGAAGCTGCCGGTCCAGGGGAAGCTGAAGAGCCGCGCCCCGAAGACCCGCGCTATGTCGGCGCTCCGGTCGCCCGACCCGGTGTCCACGACGACGATCTCGTCCGCCAGCGGGCGCACCGACTGCAGGACGGCAGGAAGATGCCGGGCCTCGTCCTTCACGATCATGCAGAGCGAGACCGTGGGGCGCCCATCGACTTGGGCCGCCTGGGGGCCGATCCGGTCCCGGACGGCGAGCGCCGCGTCGATCATGGCGTCGGCCATCCCGAAATCGGCGGCCGCCTGCTCGATCTGCGCCATCGCCTCCGGGTAGCGGCCGCGCCGGATCAGGATCTCGATCAAGCCGAAGGCGAGCCCCTGGTGTTCCGGGAAGATCGCCCGCGCCTCGCGCACGCGCTCCTCCTCGAGCGCCAGGGCGTCGCACTCGACGGCGTAGTCGTGGAAGCGGCTCAGGCCGGCCATGTTCAAAGGGGAGAGGACGAAACCGAGCTCCGCCAGCTGAAGCCCCTGGGCCCGCGCCCCCCGGTCCCAGGAGAGTCCCGCCAGTTCCGTGTAGCAGGGGCCGAATCCGGGGTCGGCGGCGATGCCGGCGCCCAGGAGCGCCTCGGCGGCCTGGATCTCGCCCCGCCCCAAGGCGAGGACGCCGCTTAAGTGCAGGGCGCCCGCCGATTCCGGGTCCCGCCGCAGGGCGCGCTCGGCATGCTCCCGCGCCCGGCCCGGTTCCCCCTGGGCGCTGTGGCACAGGCCGGCGAGTACCTCTGACGGCAGGTCCTTCCCGCCGGGCATCTGGTCCAGCACCTCCAGGGCATCCCGGAAACTGCCGGCCTCGACCAGTATCTCGGCGAGGACCCGGTAGGGCTCCCGGCTCCCCGGGGAGAACCGGATCCCCTGCTGCAACAGGAGCTCGACCGCCTCGCCGGGACGTCCCTGCCGGGCGAGCCCGAGCCCCCGGGAGATCGCGTTGCGGGTGATGACCTTTTTGGCGAGCTGCTCGTCGAGCCGCGCCAGGTCCCACTTGGCGTCGTACACCGCCCGGTTGGTCGCCATGGCCCGGGCATAGTCGATGCCGTTTGCCTTGAAGGAGCGGCTGCCGTAGTGGTGGATGAGGACGTCCCCGGCGATGACGCTGCCAAAACCCGCCAGGGCCGCGCGCAGGCAGAGGTCGTCGTCCTCGAAGTTGCCGGAGCCGAAGCTCTGGTCGAGTTCCCCGACTCTCTCCAGCAGCTCGCGGGTGAACAGCATGCAGAAGCCGACCACCCTCCCGACCCGGACCCGGCGGCCTCCGTTTTTCCTGCCGAAGGAGCGGGCAAAGGCCTCCAGCTCCTCGGTGGAGCGGTAACCCGTGCCGGCCACCCGCTGGGGGCCCGCGACCTCGTTGGACATGGGACCCACGATCCCCGCGCCGGGCTCCCGCTCCAGGCAGTCGAGCAATCCGCCCAGCCAGCCGCGGGTCACCACCACGTCGTTGTTGAGGAGCAGGATCCTGCCGCCCCGCGCCAGGCGCATGCCGAGGTTGCACCCCGCGGCGAAGCCCAGGTTCTCGCCGTTCTCCAGGAGCCGGAAGTGGGAGCCCCCCGCGGCGAGTTCGCGCAGGTAGGGGAGGGTGCCGTCGCTCGAGCCGTTGTCCACCAGGATGATCTCGTGGGGCTCGGGGGTGTTCCTGGCGATGCTTTCCAGGCACTCCCTGGTGCAGTCGAGCTCGTTGTAGGTGAGTATCACGATGGAGGTGAGCAGGGCGGCGGGCCGCACCAGGCGAAACAGGTACTGGTAGGCGGCGCTTTCACGCGCGAGCTCAGGACCCGCCGCCCCGGCTTGCTGCAGCGCGGCCAGCAGGGGGAGCGGCATCCCGGAGTCGCCGGCGAGCGCTATCGGGGTGACGCTCGTGACGGCGAAGCCCGCGGCCGCGAAGAGGGCGAGGGCGCTCTTCCTGGTGAAGAATTTCAGGTGGGTGCGGTCCAGGATGCCGGCGTCCTGGTATTCCCAGGACCCCTCCAGGAGCCCCTGCAGCACGCTCCAGTGCCCCACGTTGGGCAGGCTCACGATCAGCTCGCCGGTCGGGGCGAGCTTCTCAGACAAACCGGCCAGGACGGCTGCCGGATCGACCAGGTGTTCGAGGACGTCGGCGAGGACGATGCTGTCGAAGCCGCCCCCCGGCAGCTGCGCCAGCGCCAGCTCCACGGGGGCTTCGACCACCCGGTCCAGGTGCCTCGCTGCCTCGGCCGCTGCCCGGGCGTTGCATTCGATCCCCCAGACCTCCGCGCCCTGACGCTCCTTGAGCCCCGCGCCGACCTTGCCGCCGGCGCAGCCGACGTCCAGGATCCGCCTGGCGCGGCGGTTCACCAGCCGCTGGACTTCGGGCCGGCTGAAGCCGTAGTAGGCAGCCTCTGCGGCGCAATCAAGGTCTTTGCCGCTTTGGCTCTCTGGGGGGAGGGTGAAGCCGCCGGCGGAGCAGCCGGTGGCGCCTTCCCCCTCACCCCGACCCTCCCCCGCCAGGGGGGAGGGGGAGCTGGGGGGGGCGGCCCGGCCATCGAGTGCTGCGAGGTTTCCCAGGGCGAGCGGGTTCCCCGGCTCGACCCCAAGCGCCAGCCGGTAGTGCGCGCGGGCCGCCTCGAAGCGCTCCAGCAGGATGCAGATCATCCCGGCTCCCAGCCTGCTCTCCAGGTCGCCGGGGTCTTTTGAGAGCTGAGCTGTATGGTGCTGCAGGGACTGGTACAACTCCAGTCGGAGAAAGCCGTGCAGCGAGTCCGCGAAAGTCTTGGAGCCCGGTTCCAGCAGCGCGGCTTTTTCGAAGTGCTTCTTGGCTAATCCGATCTCGCCTTTTTTGTAGTAGAGCTGGGCCAGTTCGTGATGCGCCGTGGGAAACGCCGGGTGGAGTTCGCTGAAACGCTCCAGTTCCCGGAGCGCGTCCTGGAATTCCGGAAGCCCCGCGACACCAGGGTGCGCAGCTCCGCCTTCCGGCACATCGGAGGGGCTGCCCAGGGACCGGACCCGCTCGATCAGCGACCGGAAACGTTCGTGTGCTTCGGCCGGGGGAACGGCAGGCGGCGGGGCGAGACCGGCGAACCTGGCCCGGTACTCCTTTTGGACCTGCAGGTATTCCAGCGTCGGCAGGTCGCCCCGGCGCGAGACGGTCTGCTCGGAGAGCCAGTAGAGCCCGAGGAACTGCGGCACGTGGACGAAGTCGTGGTGCTCGGAGGCCCTGAGCCAGAACTCGTAGTCGGCGGCGCTCCGGTAGCGCTCGTCGAAATAGCCGATTTTCTCGTGCAGCGACCTCCTCCAAAGCGGAAAGGGGCCGACGCAGCAGAGCTCCAGCAGGGAGTGCCGGCTGTAGGGGGGCCAGTCCCGGTAGCCCAGCGGCCGGTGCTCATCGAAGGTCGCGTTCTCCTGCTCGGTGATGCGCATGTCCGGGTAGGCGAGCACGCATGCGGGGTGCTCGCGCAAGGCGCGCACCAGGGTCTCCAGGGCGTCGCGGCGCAGCCGGTCGTCCGTGTTGGAGTTGGTGACGAACTCGCCGGTCGCCATCCGTATGCCGCGGTTCCAGGCCTGGTAGACGGTCTCGCGCTGCTCGGTCCTCAGGTAGCGGATGTTGCCGAAGCGCCCCTGGAACTCGGCCACGATGGAGCGCTCGTCCTGCGGCGATCCGCTGTCGATCACGATGATCTCGAGGTCCTGCGCGATGGTCTGCGCCTCCAGGTCCTCCAGCTTGCCGCGCAGGAAGCGCTCCGCGTTGTAGGTGGAGACGACCGCGGAGACCAGGTAGCCCGGGCTGCGGCCGGGGTTCACGGCGCCCCTCCTGCGGAGAGCAGGATCGGGAGCGGCGCGGGTGGGCTGAAGGCCCGCTCCTCGTCCGCGAAGACCCTGCGCTCCCTGGCGAGCACCAGGTCCGCCTCCGCCGTGTACCCCGCCTTGTCCTTCGACTTTTGCAGCGGGTGGTCCCGGAAGCCGGCGATCAGGCAGTCGACGGAGTGGAGCGTGGCGCTCCTCAGGAAACGCGCCCAGAGCTCCAGGTCGGCAGCCAGGCGCAGCTCCTTGTCGAGGTAGCCGCCGCTGCGCTCCCAGAGGGCGCGACGCCAGAAGATCCCCTCCTGCTGGATCAGCTCCTGGTCCGCCAGGTACTTGGCCCGCGAGGTCATGGGGAGAAAGCTGAGCACGACCTTCTGCCTCCCCTGCTCGTCGAAGCTGTTGGGCCTCCCCATGAGCCACTCGACCTCGGGGCTTTCCGAGAAGATTTTCGCAACGACCGCGAAGGCGCCCGGGTGGAACAGGTCGTCGGCGTTGAGCCACCCCATGAGCTCCCCGGTGCTCCTCTGGAAACCTTCCTCGATGGCGCTGTACTGGCCGCCGTCCGGGCGGCTGCGCCAGAAGGCGAGGTGCTTCTCATGCTTGCGTATGATCTGCACCGTGTCGTCCGTGCTTCCGCCGTCCATGATGATCAGCTCGAGGTTGGGGTAGTCCTGGGAGAGGATGGAGTCGAGGCACGCCTCCAGGTACCTCCCGTAGTTGTAGGACGGGATCACCAGGGATATCTTCGGTGCCCCGGGGCCGGGGGTGCGCCGGCTCTCCCGGCGCGCCGGCACGCTGCAGAGCTGCGGACGGGCCGGGCGTGCGGGCTCCGGTGCCGCGGCGCGGGGGCCGGGGACGGCAGGGGCGGCGCCGCGGGCCTCGGGATCCGGGGGGGGGGCGGGGAGCGGGTCCCTGCGATCATAGGGGTTGTAAGAGATCTTTTTCGTGCTCATCTCCACCAGCCGCAGGAACATCCAGGTGGACTCGTTCAGGTCGGCGTTGGGGAAGTCGAAGCCCCACTCCTTGACGAGGGAGGAGAAGAGCATCCCGAAACGGCGCCATTCCTCGCGCGACCAGTTGAGCGCGTGGACGATGTGGAAGGCGAGCGGTGAGGTCAGCTTCTTCACCGTGTAGCCGCGCAGCAGGGGGACGATGACGGCCCAGTAATCCCACCAGGTGGCGCCTATCGCGAAGGGGGTCGTCGGGTAGAGGGCGCAGGCCGCCCTGTCGAAGAAGAAGAAATCGAAGCCGCAGTCGTAGGAGTCCCCCATGATGTTCTGGGTGGAGAGGACGTTGACCCGGGAGCCGTACACCACGGAGTTGCGGGTTTCCCGGGTGATGAACTCGATAAAGTGCCCGTCGGAACGCAGGTGGATGTCGGAGTTGACGATACCGAACACCTCGGCGCCGGTGGCGAGGAGGCTCTGCAGCATGTCGTCGAAATAGATGAGCGGCTTGCCGACGTGGTTCTGCGCGTTGCGAGTGGCGGCCGCGAACTGTACCTGGGGGAAGTGCGGCCTGAGGATTTCGATTTCGCCGGGGTTATTTACCGAAAGCACCCGGAATCCCAGGTCGATCCAGGTCGCTATGGCGGCTTGCTGCTTGAGGACTTCCTTCGGGGCGATGCTGGTCGCCAGGTAAAAACCGGCGCTGCCGCATTGGCCTTGCCGGGCCTGAGGGGGCTGGGCGGGTTCCGAGGCGCCGTTGGTACTGGCACCTTTCCGGAGAGCCGCGACGTCAGGTCCCGCGCCGTCGCCGCGTCCCGTCGCGGCAGGTTGCTCCTCCCGGTCGGCGCGCTGTTCTCCCTGCGCCGGCGCGGGACCTTCCCGGTGCACCAGGACCGGAACCCGCGTCATCTGGGGTGTGACGTAGCATTCCCAGCCGTTACCGAGGTCGAACCTCGGATGCTGGACCCCGTTGTCGCCGATGGAGCGGGCCAATTCCTTGCGGGCCACGAAGGTGTGGTCGAGCCCCCAGACTTTCCGGTCCAGCAGCCCCTGGGAGAAGTCCGGCACGAGGCCGCGGACCGCCGCTATCCCCCGCATCAGCGAGTCGACGTAGGGAGTGACGCAGAGCTCGATCACCCCTCGCGGCAGAGGGTAGGAGGTGTGCTTCGCCGGCACGATGAGCGCCTCGGTTATGAAGACCAGCGCGTGGAAATGGTAGAAGATCAGCGCCCGGCCGTTTACCAGCGGCCTGCCGGCTCCGTCGGTCCCGTAGGCGTACTGGTCGTTATTCCAGGGCGCCACCCCCGCGCCGATGTGCTCCAGCACCCGGACGCCCGGGAAGCACTCCGGCCAGTCGTTCAGGTAGAGCTGGTCGCCGTACTTGCCGTCCTCGGGGCGGTCGTAGCACCACTCGTTGCAGCGCTCCCGCCACCAGTTCAGCACCTCGAGCCCCTGGTCGTCCCGGCGGAAGCAGAGCAGCCCCACGTTGTACTTGCCGAAAACCTCCAGCGACTTTTGGGAGGGGGAGAAGCGGTGCCCGTGGATCAGCACCGAATGGCCGGCGAATTCCTCGAAGATGGGCTCCGGGGAGGAGTAGAAGAAGAGGTCGGCGTCGAGATAGGTGACCGAGTCGCCCGGTGCCACCTCCGCCAGGAAGCGGCGGATCACGGTCGGGGTCAGGGTCCAGTAATATTCGACGCGGGTCCGGTTGCCGCGCGCTTCTTCCAACGCGGCGTCGCCCGCCTCGATTTCCGCCAGCGGGACCAGGACCAGGTTCGGGCAGCGCAGCTTTTCCAGGAGCTCCCGGGTCAGGTCGTCCAGGCAGACGACGAAGAGGCGGAACGCGGAGCTCTCCCAGCGGTTGAGCGATTCTATCAGGGCCAGGCCCTTGATGAGGTAGTTGCTGTCGAAGTAGGTGCAATAGCTGCGTGTCGTCTGCATCTTTGGCATAGTCAGGCTTTTCCAGGTGCTGGGGACCAGCTTTTCAGGGCGTCGCAGACCCGGCCGACCTCGCTGTCGGTAAGTTCCGGGAACATCGGGAGGCTCAGCAGGCGCCCGTACAGGCGCTCGGTGACCGGCAGGGCGTCGCCGCCGCGGATGCGCCCCGCGTAGGCCGGCTGCTGGTGGACCGGCAAGGGGTAGTGCCTGGCGCTGGCGACGCCGTGCGCCGCGAGCTGCCGGGAGAGGGCGTCGCGCCGGTCGCTTTCCACTACGAAGAGGTGCATGGCGTGCAGGGTGCCGTCCAGCTGCGCCGGCGGGGAGATGCCGGTCCCTTCCAGGGCCTGCCGGTAGGCCGCAGCGATGTCGCGGCGGCGCCCGTTGTCGGTGGCCAGGTGCGGCAGCTTCACCCGCAGTATCGCTGCCTGGAGCTCGTCGAGCCGGGAATTGATGCCGGCCAGTGAGCTGACGTAGCGCTCCTGCCAGCCATATTCGCGCAGCGCCCGGCAGCGCTCGCCCAGTTCCGGCTCATTGGTCACCACGGCGCCGCCGTCGCCGATCGCCCCGAGGTTCTTGGTGGGGTAGAAGCTGAAGGTGGCGGCGTGGCCGAAGCTGCCGACCCTGCGGCCGGCGATCTCCGCGCCGTGCGCCTGGGCGCAGTCCTCGATGACGATCAGCCGGTGGGCCTGCGCCAGTGCGACGATGGCCGGCAGGTCGGCGGGCTGGCCGAAGATGTGTACCGGGATGATCGCCTTGGTGCGCGGGCCGATCAGGGGCGGGAGTGCCGCGGGATCCAGGCAGCGGCTGACCGGGTCGATGTCGGCAAAGACCGGGACCGCGCCGATCTCCTCGATGGCTGCCACCGTCGCGACCGCGGTGTGGGAGACCGTGATGACCTCGTCACCCGGGGCGACCCCCGTGGCGAGCAGGGCGAGGACCAGCGCGTCGGTGCCGCTGGCTGCGCCGACGCAGCTGCGCGCTCCGCAGAACGCGGCGAACTCCTCCTCGAAGGCCCTGACCTGCGGCCCGAGGATGTACCAGCCGGAGGTCAGCACTTCGTCTATGGCGGCGCGTATTTTCTCCTCGTGCGCCTTGAACTGGGCGCCGGGGTTGGCTACCGGTATGGTGTGAGGGGACATGTTCAATTCTCCCAGTACTGGCCGGCATGCTGCCGGTAGTATGCCAAGGTTCTCTTCAGGCCTTCGCCCAGCGCTACCGCCGGCTTCCAGCCCAGTTTCGAGCGGATCTTGCGGTAGTCCGCGTAATAGTCCCCGATGTCGATGACCTTGCGGTCCTCGGGGAACGGGACAATCTCGAAGCTGCCGGTCTCGGCAGTGTCCACCATCAACTGGGCAGTATCCTTCAGGTTTATCGGGTCGTCCGCGCCCAGGTTGAAGATCTGGCCGTCGGCGTCGCTGGAGAGGGCGCAGGCCAGCATGGCGTCGACGACGTCGTCCACGTAGTTGAAGTCGCGGATCTGCTTGCCGTCTCCGAAGACCAGCAGCGGCTTCCCCTCGATGAGGTTCTTGATCCAGATCCCCAGGAAGGTCTGCCGGGCGTCCTTCACCCGCATGCGGGGGCCGTAGGTGTTGGTGAGCCGCAGCACGGAGCCGCGGATCCCGTACACGTTGTTGTAGAGCAGGTGATACCATTCGCCCGCCATCTTGTTGATGCCGTTGACGTCGACCGGGGCGAGCGGGTGCCGTTCGTCGACCGGCAGGTACTGGGGGGCCCCGTACATCTGGCGGGTGCTGGCGAAGACCAGCTTGACGGTCGGGTTGTGGTGCCGGCAGGCCTCCAGGATGGAGAGCTGGGCGCGGGCGTTGATCTCCAGGTCCGGGTACGGGTTGTTCATGGAGTCGACGTGGCTGGTCTGCCCGGCCAGGTTGAAGAGGTAGTCCTGCCCCTTGATCAGGTATTTCATGGAGTGCTCGTCGCGCACGTCCGAGATATTGACGCGCACCTGATCCTTGAACGGCTCGATGTTCCAGAGGTTGCCGCCGTACTCGGGGATCAGGCTGTCCACCAGGGTGACCTCGGCGCCCAGCTTTACCAGGCGCTGGGCGAGGTTGGAGCCGATGAACCCGAGGCCGCCGGTGATGAGGACCTTCTTACTCTTAAGTGACTCCATGGTATTCCCCTTTTTGCTGCCGCAGGAACTGACCCTTATGCTACGTCGCATGACATCGTGGCATCTCCCTCACCCCTGCACCGAGGTCCAAGAGGGGGACAGGCACCTGCGGAGCCAGTCCCCTTCCCGGGTGAGGGAAGGTTTGCCTCACGCCTTGCCGGTGATTTTTTCCGCCGAGGTCTGCGCCAGGAAATCGAAGATAGCTTCGCCGAAGCGCTCCTTCCCCTGCAGCGCGATGTCCAGCCCGAAGCCGTGCTGCCCTTCGATGAGTGCGAAGATCCACCCCAGCAGGTGGTCCCGCAGGTTCAGGTGGAGCGCCCCCGCCCCGAAGGAGTTGAAGTAGGAAACCTCCGCCCAGCAGGGGGTGGTCCGGAAGGGGAGGCCGCTGATCTGCCCGCCGTCGTAGCCGGAAAACTGCTTGCGCAGGGCGCTCTGGCTGATGCGCTGGGTGCCGCAGATATGGATGTCGTTCATCCAGAAGGGGTGGCGGTCCATGAAGCTCATGAGCCCGTGCAGCTTGTCCTCGCCCTTGTAGCCGTCGATGATGCCGGGCTCGAACTCCGCGACCAGGACCCTCTTCATCGCCTCTTCCCCGAGGCTTGCGAAGAGTCGCAGGTCGGTCCCCTGGGAGTCCGTCTTGAACCAGTCGATCTTGTGCACCCCGATCTCCCGAAGCGCCTCGGGGAGTTGCACGGTTTTCATCCGGGCGATGCTGTTGACCCTGAACAGGTCGCCGAAGTTCCAGTTGCCGAGGCTGTCGTGGTCCGGTTCCAGGAGGCTGGAGCAGTAGGGCGACTTGGTCAGGTAGAAATCCGCCGCCGGGGATGCGTGCTCGGACACCAGGCTGTTGTACACGTACAGCTTCCGGTACCCTTTGGATTCGTTGACGGCGAAACCGATTTCCCGGTCGTCGGCGTCAAAGGCTATGCATATGGAGTATTTGGCGATGGCCTTCCATTTCGCGTGGATTTCGCCCGAGGCACCGATGTCCAGCAGCACGGGTGGGGAATCCTGCAGTAAGGGGCTGCTCAGCAACTTGTCGATAATGTCCACGCTTGGGACCTCCTGGATCCGGCCATCGCATGCGGCGACGGCTTTATGGGTGATTTTCGCGCCATGGTCGAAATTTCAATACAGTTTCAGCACCATTCCGACGCGGCTTTTAACTGTTGCAGCTCGGCGCTGCCGGCCTTGAATCTCGCCGATGATATGTCTGGATCTGCAGAATTGAGTACCCAGTAGTAATTATCCGCATCTGCCGAAAGGTCAGCCCGGAGGCCCAGACTCATGGCGTCGGACCGGAGTATTTCCATATCACCGTCATTGTCATTCCAGTTGAAGAGGATTGCCTTTAAAGAGATTCTCGGCAGTTGACTCCCCATGCTCTCTTTCATCTCGACCAGGCGGCGCAGGTTGGAAATGACCCTCTCATAGTCTGCGCCGACCTTGGCGTATTTCAGCATCCCTTCAGTGCCGGGGCCTCCGTGGACGGAAACTATCAATCTGTTGACTTTGTTTTCTATGAATGACCTGGCAAATTGTTCATCCAGCAGCATGCCGTTGGTCGCTATGGTCATTTCGACCCGGTCCGAAGTCTTCCGGCATTTTTCAACAAACCCTTCCAGGCCATCGTGCAAGAGCGGCTCCCCATGATTGAACAGGTTAAGCTCCTTTACATGGGGAATGAACTCGGCGATGTTCCGGTAAATGGTGTCCAGGTCCGGTTTGACGGGCCGGTATTCATGGAGTCTGGGGCTTATGCAGCAGCCATAATTGCAGGCCGCCATGATTTCGATCTGGATGTAATCGGGAAATCCCGCAGTCCTTTTCTGCCATCTCAAAATATCGTCCGGACTCGACGTCAGAGAGGCTGCGCCGGAGCCGATGCAGCGTTTGCAGGCCCCCATCTCGTAAAGGTCGTAGTGGACCATGTTGTACACGCTGGTTTTCCAGATGTTTTTCAGTGAGGTGTGGTAGATTGAGCCCAGGAAATTCCTGCCCAGCGCGTCACTGCAGCAGGTGGTAACGCTTCCGTCCGAAAGAATGAAAATTCCCCGGGGAAACAGGATGCAGGTGGGCCTCAGTTTATTGAGATAAAAACGGGCCGATTTCCCCTTGGGGGAGAGCATCAGCTCCAGGGTTTTTTGTCCCAGGGGCGTGTCATCGTAGAGGGGGACCGGAAGGGTCGCCAACTCGGCGATCTCTTCTTTGAACTGGAGCAGTTCCTCGAAATTATCTGGCAATTTGAAACCTCTCGGTCGATTGAATAGGGATAGACGGCCGCAGAAACAGCACCCGTGCGGGTTTAAGTAAACACAGCAAAAATCGGGCCGGGTTTCGCGCCAGGGGGCTTTTCATTGGAGACGCTAGCAGGGGGAGAAGGGACGCGAAGGGTCCTAATGGGGATGTGGGTTTTGTCCCCCCTATGGAATAGGGGGGAAGCTGAACGTAGTGAAGCAGGGGGGTGTTTTCGCCGGCAGAAAGACCCCCCTGTCTCGCTACGCGAGCCTTCCCCCCTACTTCGCAGGGGGGACACAGCCAAAGTCCCCTCTTACTGGCAGTGGTGACTAGGGGAGGGTGGCGACGGCCTTTATCTGTGCGTCAAAAAAAAGGGGCGTTGTCAAATGAGCGACAACACCCCCCGTGATTGACTGCCTGCGTCAAAATATCAGCCGATCCCTATCAGGGCGTTGGCCTTGCGCTTCACCACGTCGTAAACTCGATGAATTTCGGCGTAGCAGGCCTGCACCTCGGCGTCGCTCATCGAGGAGAGGTTGATGACCTGCTTGAACTCCCCAGCCGTGGAGAAATAGCGGTCGTAAAAATCCTGGTCCGTCTTCAGGATGCCGTGCTGGAAAATGAGGTCGTACAATGCCGAGCCCGGAAACGGGGTGGTCAGGGTGAAGGCATAGTTGAGGTACGGGTTTTTCTTTACGGTCCTTTCCACCAGCGCGATGGAGGCGGCGGCATCCTCGGCGGTCTCGGTATGCTGCCCCAGCATGATCGAGGTGGTCGGGTAGATGTTGAACTCATGAAGCCGGTCCAGGCCGTCCTCGATTTCCCGCACCGTGCAGTTCTTGCCGATCAGCTGCAAGATCCGGTCGGAACCCGACTCCAGGCCAAGTCCCATGCTGCGGCAGCCGGCCCTTTTCAGGTCGCGCAGCAACCCGTCGTCCATCTTGGCCAGGATGTCGAACCGGGTCGAAATCTGGAAGGAAACCGGCCGGTCCAGGTTGCCGATCGCGTCGATCAGTTGGCGGGCCCGCTTGGGGCTCGCCATGACCAGGTCGTCGGAAAAGTAGAGCATGTTGCCGTTGAACCGTATCAGGGCTTCCTGCGCTTCCTCCATCATGACCGGTATGTCGCGGTAGCGGGGCTTGCTGTGGTGATAGCAGAAGTTGCAGGTGTAGGGGCAGCCCCGGCCGCCGTGCACGTTGATGACCCGGTCCTCGACCTTCCAGTGCGGCTGGGGCAGGTACTTGGCATACCAGGCGCCGATGGGTAGCCACTGCTCGGTGGGGAAGAGGTCATAGGGAATCGCCGGCAGACCGGTCGACAGGTTCTCTATGAAGGCTCCCGGCCCGTTGCTCCTGACGTTCATCCCGTCCCGGACCACGAGCCCCTTGATGTCCGAGGGGTCGGCGCCGCAGCGCAGCCGCTTCACCAGCTCTCCCAGGATCAGCTCACCCTCGCCGATGACCCCGAAGTCCGCCCTGGTCACCTGCACCGCAAACTCCGGCGTCGGGCTCACCATCTGCCCGCCGATCACCACCGGGAACCTCCTACCCGCCTCGTCGAGCATCTGGATCAGGCCCCGCGTTTCCGCAAGCTCCGGGTAGAGGTTCCCGAACCCGACGATCAGCGGGTTCAAGTCCATGATCTGCTTGACGAGCGCCTGGGCGGGGACGTCCTTGAACAGGACCCTGACGTCCTCCCCCTGCGCGCGCAGCTCCCCCGCCAGGTAGGCGTAGGAAAGCGGGAAGGTGAAGGCGATGGCGCGTGAAACCAGGACCACCGGCCCTTTGCGTGCCGCCGTGGGGGCCGGGGCCTTGGCTCCCGAGGGAAGCGGGGCCAGTTTGAGCGCCGGCCGGGCCTGCGAGCGCTCCAGGAGGTAGCTCGCCTCGTACTCGTCGGCCTCCGGCCGGCTCTGGTAGCCGAGCGCCTGCTTCACCTCGAAGCCGTGTTCCCTGAAGAGGTCCAAAAGTTCCTGTTCGTTGAACCTGAGCTCGACGGTCTCCACGCCGTAGGCCCGCTTGGAGAAGTAGGCGGTGGGGCGGGTGCGGCAGACGGGGGTGCGGTGCACGGCGATCCACCTTTCGGCTACCCGGGCCGTCTCGGCGACATGCTGCGCGTAATTGGGGGTGTGCAGCAGCACGCAGCCGGAGATCACCAGGGGAAACGATTTGTCGGGAAACGGCAGGGATGCGCCGTCGGCGGTCAGAAACGACGGGCCGGGGTAGTAGCTCCGGGCCAGGTCGATCATGGCCTGGGAGTAATCCACTCCGGTGTAGGCGATCCGCTTGTTGAGCAGATATTCCAGCACCTCGTAGTAGTATCCGCTGGCGCAGCCGATCTCCAGCACCGGCATGCCGGATGCCAGGCACGGCTTGAGGAGGTCGGCGAGGACCTGGAAAGGGGCGGCCACCTCCCCGTGGCACATGTCCTGGAGCTGCTGCTGCACCAGGGCGCGCTGTTGCAGCGGGATGCCCGTGTTTTGCCAGGCACTTTCCAGCTCGCCGGTGATCTCGTGCGCCGCGCGCTGGTGGTAGCCTTCCGAAATCCTGCTCGGCATCGGCAAACTGCCGATCTCCCGGCGGTATCTCAGGTGGCGCTCCAGGATCTCCGCGGTCTGCCGCATCCGTAGCCCGTAGCTGTGGTCACGAAGCGTGCGGGCCTGGCCTGCCGCGGCGATCAGCTGCGCCTCCTCGGGATGGGCCAGGTAGTAGCGCACCAGTTCGATGCACTCCTGCGGCGAATGGTACGCCACGACCTCCTTGCCGATCTCGAATAGCTCGCCCAGGTTCTCCTTGTAGTCGGTTATCAGCAGGGCGCCGCATCCGGTGGCCTCGAAAAGCCGCATGTTGTTGGCGCTGTTCTCCGCCACGTCGATATGCCGGTTGATGGTGATCTGCGACGCCCCCAGGAGGTAGAACATATCCTTGCCCCAGACTTCGCCGTGGTGCCGGGCCCTGATGGCCGATTCCGGGGCGAGCGTCTCGGCGCCGTAACCCCAGAAGAGAATCGGCAGGTTTTCCGCGAGGCTTTCCAGCAGCTGGTACCCCTTGCCGTGCTGGGGGGAGATTCCCCCGACGAAGGAGACTTCGATGGGGCGCTTGGCATAGGGGAACCTGGTCAGCGACTCCAGGACGCGCGGCTCAAAGGCCAGCGGCTGGTAATAGGCGGTGATCCCCGCCTTGCGGAATCTCTCGACATAGTGGGGAAAGGACGAAAAGATGATGTCGAAGCCGGACAGGTCGGTCTGCGCGGGGAGCGGATAGGCGATCTGGCCGACGATCAGCTCCGTGTGCGGCCTGATCGCGGCGAGGAACTCGGCGGTGCCGAGGCCCAGGTTCTGAAGGTAGACGGCGTTGGGCCGGGCACGCTTCACCTGCTCGACGACCAGGTCGAAGCCGCTTGCGTCGCATCCGTTTTCGCGCATCCATGCCTGCTGCAGCGGCTCGGCGTTGATGACCAGGTCGTCGGAACTCCAGCCCGCCTGTATCAGCCCCGCCGAGTAGAAGTCGCTGTCGCCGAAACAGTGGGCCTCGAGGAGCCCCTGCTGCTCCCGGTAGGGTGCACCGAGGAGCTCGGGATGCTTCCGATAAAAGTCGATCAGGAAGCCGTCGTAGTAGGTGTTGATGAAGAGGCAGGAGGCGCCGCTTCCCGGGCCGGCCGGCGCCGTGGCGCTGGCGGAGCCCTGGGACGGGGTGCGGGAGTGCGTCAGGGCGTTGCCGTCACCCCGTGTCGGTATTTTGACCAGGTCGATGACCATGGACATCGGGCGGTAGGGCGCTTTGACCCTCTCGTCGAAGTCGGGGGTCCGTTCCACGTGCCCGAGCGAGTAATCGATGGGGTTGGCGACGAAGCTGCCATCCATGTTGTAGTAGTGCAGGTAGCTCACCGAGCCGAACCGGGCGAACGCGGTCCTCTCGATCAGCTTCCTGACCAGATCGATGCGGGGAAACCAGAGGTGCCCGGGGTTTTCCGGGGTACCTCCACCGGCGGGGTCGAAGAGCAGTCCCCCCGAGGCGTCCTTCAGGGAGCGCTCCCACAGCACGTCGCAGCCGTAATCGGGGACGGAGAGCCGGAAGCGGCCGCCGGGCTTCAGCACGCGGAAGATTTCGTTGAAGGTCGCCGGCAGCTTGTCGTAGAGGATATGCTCCATGACGTCCTCGGCCTGGAAGGCGTCCACGCAGTTGTCGGGTATCGGGAAGGGGGCGGTGACGTCGTGCAGGATGTGGCGCCCGTCCTCCTGGTTGATGGAGAGGCCGACCCAGGCGTCGTACTGCGGCATGTCGGGGACGTCGCCCGCGTAAAGCTTGACGCTCGGCCTGGCGAGCAGCTGCTGCCAGCCGATGGCCCCTGCCGCGGGTTGCTCCGCGGGTTGCTCCACGGGTTGCTCCACGGGTTGCTCCACGGCGCCGGCGGGGCGGCGGCAGATCATCCAGTTGGATTGGGGGATGCCCCGGTGGTAGGCGGTCGCCGAGGCGTCCCAGCCGTATTCCTGGAGGTAGTATTTGCCGAGGTCCCCGTACTGGCCGGTTTCGAGGACCTCGAGTCCCGCAGCCTTGGCGAGCAGCAGGTAGGCATCCCGGCCGAAGCGCCAGTAGTCCGCCGCCATGTGCCCGTCGATATAGGCAAACGGGCAGAGGAAGAAGAGGATCCCTCCCGGGCGCACGATCTTGCCCAGGTTCTTGACCATGGTGAAGGGGTCGGTGCAGTGCTCGAGGATGCTGCTGCACAGGATGGTATCCACCGAAGCTTCCGGCATGGGCGCCGGGGTGGCGCAGAAGTCGCCGATCACGTCGACCGGTGACGTGTGGTCCATCTTGGTGATGGTCGCGTCGCACAGGTCGCTGATCAGTATCTTGCTGATCTGGGGGAGCTCGTACAGGTAGCTGTGCCAGTACTTGGGGGTCGACATGTCGAGGACGACTCCCCGGATCAGGTCCCGGTACTTCCAGAGCCACTGCTCCTCGATGACGCTGTGCACGAACCGGTGCGTTTCGTAGGGTCCGACCAGGGTTGATTCGGGAAAATAGCGCTGCTTCATGTCGCTGATGAGCTGCCGTTCCAGTTGGGCCTGAGCATCGTTGCAATTTGTTGTCATGAGGTACCCTTATCCCTTTCTGGGAATCAAGCCTGGTAAAAAGCCTTCACTGTCGCAATGACTTTATCCTGTTGTGCGGCGGTCAGTTCCGGGTAGATGGGGAGGCTCAGGATGGTCCGGGTCTGAGCCTCGGTCACCGGGAAGGAGCCTCGCTGGTAGCCGAGCCCCCGCGCCGCCGGCTGAAGATGCAGCGGGATCGGGTAGTGCACCTTGGAGTCGACGAGGTGCGCGGCCAGGAACTGCTGGAGTTCGTCGCGACGCTCGGCCTGAACGACGAAGGTCTGGTAGACGGCGCGCTCGTGGGGGAGCTCTACCGGGACCCGCACCACGCCGCCGAGCTCGTTCCGGTACCGGTCGGCGATGGCCCGCCTCTGGCTGATCCACCCCTCAAGGAATTCCATCTTGGCCAGCAGCATCGCGGCCTGCAGGGTGTCGAGGCGGCAGTTGCCGCTCCAGAACTCGCACTCGTCGCGGCTTTGCATGCCGTGGTTGCGCGCCTTGAGAAGCCGCTGGTGCAGGGCCGCGTCACTGGTGGTGATGGCCCCCCCGTCGCCGATGGCGTTGAGGATCTTCAGCGGGTGCATGCTGAAGCAGCCGGCCGTCCCGAAGCTCCCCACCTTTTTGCCGCGGTAGCTGGCGCCGACCGCCTGGGCGCAGTCTTCCACGACGTGCAGGCCGCGCCGCCCGGCGAGCTCCATGATCGGGTCCATGTCGGCGGGGCGCCCGGTCAGGTGCACCGGGATGATCGCCCTGGTCCGGTCGGTGACCGCCCGCTCCAGCCGCTCCGGGTCGATGGTGTAGTTCGGGCCGACGTCGGCGAAGACCGGCCGCGCCCCGGCCATGGCTATGCAGGAGGCCGAGGCGAGAAAGGAGTTGGGTGCGGTGATCACCTCGTCCCCCGCCCCGATCCCCAGGGCCTGCAGCACCAGGGTCAGCGCGCTGGTGCCGTTGTCGACCCCGACGGCGTGGGCGACGCCGCAGTAGTCGGCGAAGCGCTCCTCAAAGGCCGCGGTCTCCCGCCCGAGGATGAACTGGCCGTGGTCGAGCACCTGCTCCAGCGCCCGGAGCAGCGACCCCTTCAAGGTGGCGTGCTGCAGGGGGAGATTGACAAAGGGGACCTGAATGTTTTGTTGCGAGGTGGTCATAAGCCGTACTTCCTCTGCCGGTGGTTGGGTTATTTCAACAATTCCATGAATCTCAGGTAGTAATCGCCCTGGTACTCCAGCCGCTTGAACCTCTCCAGCCACTGCGCTTCGCTGTCAAAGGTCAGGCTGGTGACCCCCCACCCCTTGATGTTGTCGTATTCCTCCTGGGTCCGGTAGGAGCCGACACGGATGAAGACATCCTTTTTCGAAACACGCTTCATCTCCCGTATCGACCGGTCGACGCCGTCGGAATCGAGGTTGTTGATGCAGTCGATGGTCAGTACCAGGTCGAACTCCCCGTCGGGGTAGGCGAGGGCGTCGGCGCTCATGACGCTGAAGTTGCCTGCGATCTCCTTCTCGACGTGGGAGATGGCGTATTCACTGATGTCACATCCAAAAGCATTTACTATGCCAAGCTTGTAGAACTCGTACATGAGGTACCCCTTGGCGCAGCCCACCTCGAGGATCTTGGAGTCCTTGGTCAGTTTGTAGTGCTCGATCATCTCCTCGGCGACCGGCTTCCACCGGCCGTCGTAGTAGTACCCTCCGTAGCCGATCTCCCCGTCGAAGTATTCCTCGCCGTACTGCTTCAGAGTCGCCACCTGGTCGGGGGAGAGGGTGAGCCTGCTGTCAATTCTTTTGCCCCGCGTCGTGTTGGGCAGCTTGCTGAAGAAGTCTACGTGCATGGTGAGTGTCTCCCTTTGTGTTGTGTAACTATTCAGGCACACAGGTTGATCCTGGAGTCCCTGGCGTTGTCGGTCGGTCGCTGCGCGGCATCAAACCTCCCTCCCCCCTGGCGCCAGCCTTCGCCAAGGCTTCGGCTGACCAAGAGGAGGGGCGGGGTGAGGGGGAGGGCGCCATTTACGACACCGTGGCGCAAGGGGCTGGTCCCAGGAAATCGTGCGCTTTGATGTTCCCTCCCTCGCTTTCCCAGTCAAGGACGGTGACCGTGCCGCCTGCCACCGCCACCTGCAGCGAGCCGGGGCCGGTGTGCAGGACGGTTCCGGGGAGCGCCGCAGGGTGCTGGATCCCGCCGCCCTGGCCGGGAAGCTCGACGCTCCAAAGGCGCACCGTTTTCCCGTCGTGCAGGGTGAAGGCGCCGGGGTAGGGCCTGGTGAGCGCGCGCACGAAGTCGTAAATCCGCCTGGGCGGCTGGTTCCAGTCGATGAGGCCGTCCTCGGGTCTGCGCGGGGGGGTGTAGAGCGCCTTGCTCTCGTCCTGGGGGGTGCCGGCGAGCCTCCCCTCCTCCCGAAAGCGGCGCAGCACGTCGACCAGCAGCCTGCGGCCGGTCGCCTCGATCTTGGGGCGCAGCTGGTAGGCCGTCTCGGTCTCCAGGATCGGGAAGCCGTACTGGCCGATGATGTCGCCGTTATCGAGCCCCTCGCCGATGTAATGGCAGGTGACGGCCCCCTCGGTCTCTCCGTTGATGACCATCCAGTTGATGGGGTGGGCCCCGCGGTAGCGGGGAAGCGGCGCCCCGTGCATGTTGATGGTGCCGAGGCGCGGGATCTCGAAGAGCTCCTTTTTCAGCAGGAAATGGTATTCGCCCACCACGATCAGGTCGGGCGCCAGGGCGGCGATCATCTGGCGCACCACGGCGTCGATCCGCTGGTGCTGCACGGTGACGACCCGCTGCTCCCGGCAGTAGGCAAGCATGACCTCGCAGCGCGCGGCGAGGTTGCCGCTGCCGCCGTGCCAGAAGACGGCGAGCAGCTCGCTCTCCTCGCGGCAGGCGGAGGCGTAACCCGGATTATGTCCCAAGTAGACGGTGCGCATCGCTCTCCTTACAGGAAGTTGGGATGGGTTTGCGGGTCCTGGTTCAGCAGATCCTCGATGATCAGGTTCAAGGGGTCCATGCGGCACCCGGTCGGGCAGGCGCCGACGTCCAGCCCTTTCAGGAGGCTCCTGCGCCGCTCTCCTCCCCACACCGCCCCGAAGGAGCCGCTTTCCAGGACGTTGCCGATGCTGAACTGCTCCTTGCCGTGCATGTTGCCGCAGATGTAGAGCTTGCCGTCGGGGTCGAGAAAGGTGGTGAAGGCCTGCCCGTGGCACTTGCCGTAGCCGCGGGGCTGCTCCTTGCTGGACAGCACCCGCTCGAACTGGGCGTACTTGGCGTAGACGGTGAAGCGGTGATCCTCCAAGAGCTTCGCCTGCCTCATGAGCCCGAGCACCTCTTCCAGGGGCGCCTCGTTCTCCTCGTGCTCCATGATGTCCGGGTTCTTGTAGACCGGCTTCAGCGCGAAGTAGTCGACCCCCACCTCCTTCCAGAAGCGGCAGGCCGCCTCCAGCGAGCGCCAGTTGCGGTGGCTCACGGAGAACTGCACGCCGACGGTCGGGAAGGGGTTGGCGCCGCGCTTTGCCAGGACTTCCCTGACGTTGGCGACTATCCGGTCGAAGTCGTTGCCGGGCCGGCCGGCGTGGTGGATCTCGTTGTGCTGCTCCTGGTCCGCAGCGGAGCAGGAGAGCCTCACGAAGGTGTGGGTGTCGACGACGGCCTGGATCTTGTCGTCGTCCAGCAGGGCGCCGTTGGTGAAGAGCCCGACGTCGACGCCGGTCGCCTTGATCTGTCGCACGATGCCGGCGAACTCCCGGTGCAGGGTCGGCTCGCCGGTCCCGACCAGGGTGACGGCGCGCAGGCCGAGCTCGGCCGCCTGTCGCACCGTGTCGACGATCATTCCCGGCGGGGCGAAGTCGTTGTCGTTGTAGTGCTCGGAGATGGAGTCGTAGCCGTAGCACCAGACGCAGGCGTGGTTGCAGCGGTTGGTGAGCCCCACGATCATGTGGACCGGATGGCAGTCGCCGTCCTTGAGAAAGGCGTTCAGCTTGTCCGTGTGATAAAAGACCTTTTCAAAACTCAGTCGGTTCATAGGTTTGTCTCCACTGTCGGGCTTAAGAAATCCGTTTGTCCGGCTCGGGCACGTAGCGCTGCTGCAGCGACTTGCGGGCGCCCCGGGTGAACTGCTCCACCTCGGCAAGCGGCACCCTGAAGAATTCCGCCGCCCGCGCCCGCTTCTCCGGGGAGCCGAAGTTGATGCGGTCCCACTCGTACACCCTGAGCATTTCCAGGTCGAAGGGGGCGAACTGGTCGGTCACCAGCCACCCCCGGGAGCACCCGGCGCCCGACTCGAAACTGAAGTCGGCGGTCAGGTAGTTGCGCGCCAGCGCCTCCTGGTGCAGCCTGGTCTTGGGGAGCGGCGTGGCGATGGAAAAGTGGCAGTACACGCCGAGCTTCTCGGCGAAATCGATGGTCTGGCGGATCTCGTCCCAGGTCTCCCCGGGGTTACCGATGACGAACAGCGCGGCGCAGCGGAAGCCGAGCTCCTTGGCGTACTGGACGATGGCGGGGACGTTGTCGACGGAGAGCGGTTTGGCCATGATCTCCCGCAGCACCCGGTTACTTCCCGACTCGACGGCGAAGATCAGCGTGGTGCAGCCGGCCTCCTTCATCAGGTCGAGGAGTTCCTTGTCCAGGCGGTACACGGCGATGTTGGCCGGCTTGAACTTGATGTTGAAGCCGCGCGCGATCATGCCGCGGAAGAGCTCCTTGGCCCTCTTGGCGTCGTAGATGAGGTTGTCGTCGTAAAAGACGATCTCCTTGATGCCGTAGTTGTCGATCAGGAACTGGATCTCGTCCAGCACGCTTGGCACCGAACGGTGCCGGAAGCGCTGCCCGGCGATGTGCTCCACCGCGCAGAAGTTGCAGCCGGCGGGGCAGCCCCGGGAGGTGTAGATCTTCGCCACCGGCGTGGCGTCGCGGGTGTCCGTGAAGGAGAATTTTTCCTCGGCGTAGCAGTATTTCTGGAAATCGATCTTGTCCAGGGCCGGCAGCGGGAGGGCGTCCAGGTCCTTGATGAACTCGCGCTGCGGTTTAATCACCAGTTGGCCGTTCTGCCGGTAGGCCAGGCCGTCCATCGCGTCCGGAAGGAGGCCCTGGTCCAGGAAGCCGAGCAGCTTTTTAAGGGCCACCTCCCCTTCGCCGAGCACGCAGTAATCGATGGCGGGGTTCGCCATGGCATGCTCCGGCATCAGCGAGCAGTAGACACCACCGAGGACCACCGGCGTGTCGGGGAGCACCCTCTTGAGACCCTCGGCCAGGGCGTGGGCATGGCGGGAGTACTCGACGGCGAGGCAGGATATGCCGGCATAGTCGGGCTTGCGCTGCGCGATGGCGGCGAGCGCCTCCTCGAACGGGATGTCGTCGACGTTGCAGTCCATGATGTCGACCCGGTAGGCGGGCTCCAGGACCGCGGCCAGCAGGCAGACGTTGTAGGGGTAGAGTTCCCACCCGGAGGCTCCGAGCCAGCGGCTGTTGGGGATGATGAATAGCAGGCTCTTCATGAATTCCTCCGGGCGTTGAAAAATGAGCGCACCACGTCCACGACCGTCGCGATTTCCCCGTCGGTCAGGTCCGGGGTGATCGGGAGCGAAGCGCCGTTGGCAGCGAGCAGGCGGGAGTTGGTGTTGCCCCCCCCCGAGTGCGGGTAGCTCGCGGAAAGGGGGCCGGAGGCCAGCGGGTTACGGATAAGCACCCCGCGCTCGCTGGCGAAGTCGACCAGCGGCGCCGAGCCGCCGGCGCAGAGGACGACGAAGCGGTACCAGCTGCTTTGCCGGTCGGCGAAGGCTTTGGGGAGGGTCAGCTCGCCGCTTTGCTCCAGAGCCCCGAGTTCGCTCCGGTAGATGGCGGCGATCTCCCGGCGCCTGGCGAGCATGGCCGGGAGCTTGTCGAGCTGGACCAGGGCGACGGAGGCGATCAGGTCGCTCAGGCGGTAGTGGTAGGCGAAGTTCCCGTTCAGGCCGTAGCGCAGGGCGCGCAGGTTGTCGAGGGTCCGGGCGCCCTTGGCGACCACGGCTCCCCCCTCCCCGGCGGCCAAAAGCTTGCTCCCCTCGAAGCTGAACACCCCCAGTTCGCCGAAGGAGCCGACCGGCTCGCCCCGGTAGCTCGCCCCGCAGGCGTGGGCGCAGTCCTCGACGACCGGGACCCCCAGTTTCAGGAATGCCCCGAGCTCCGCCGGGCAGCCGTACATGTGGGGGAGGATCAGCGCACGGGTTCGCGCCCCCACCAGCGTGCTCGCCGCAGCGCCGTCCAGGGAGTAGTCTTCCAGGTTGATGTCGCCAAAGACCGGGGTGCCGCCGGCCATCTTCACGCAGTCGTACAGGCAGCGGCAGGCGTAGTCCGGGATGATGACCTCGTCGTCCGGGCCGGCCACCCCGAGGGTCTTCAGGGCAAGGTGCAGGCCGAGGGTGCCGGTGCTGGTCGGAACCCCTCCCAGGGCGCCGGCGAGCTCCGCCGTCCGGGCGACCAGCAGGCCGGCCAGCTCTCCCTCGTTCACCTGCTTGCTCGCGAACCTCTCGGCCAGGGCTGCCGCTTCCCTCCCGTCGAAGCTGGGGTCCGTGTGGGGAATGGTGCGCGTCATCTTCAGCTCCCTGCCCGGTACAGCGGGAAATAGCCGCACTGCGGCTCGAAGTCCGGCTCGCGCTGCCGGATTTGGCAGAGCTCCCGGTAGAGCTCCTGGTCGTGTACCCGGCAGGCGACGTGGTAGGCGGCCCGATCCGGCGAAAACTTCCCCTTGAACTCGCGGATGGAGGCGGGGCCTCCTCCCAGGTGGAGGGAGCTTAGCCCCCGGGCTTGCCCCCACTGGATCAGGGAGTAGATCATGAAGTCGTTGGGGCGAAGCTGCAGCGCTTCCGGGTCGCAGCCGGTCAGGTGGTGGTGCCCGATGCTCCCGTGATGCAGCACGATGGAGGACGCGACCGGCCTGCCGCCGGCGTCGTGCACGAAAAAAAGCGACGCGCCCTCGCAATCCGAGAGCAGCGCGTGGAAATATTCCGGGGAGAAATAGTAGTACTCCTTGGCGCCCAGTCGCTGCATCGACCCCTGGTACAGCGTTATGAAGCGAGCGATGTTGGCGGCGCTCTTCTCGGCGGCGCTGAAGCTGAGGCCAGCCGTAGCGGCGGCCCGCAGGTTCTTGCGCACCGAGCTGTGGAAGGCTTTCGAAATGGCGGTCAAATCCTGGCGCAGGTCGATGTAGATGTTGTCGCAGCTCTTTTTTACCTGGTAGCGGGAGCCGACCGCCTCCAGGTCCGCCAGGAAGGGATCGCAGCGCAGGAACTCGCTGACGACGCCCCCGCCGGCGCAGAAGCCGGCCACCAGGTCGAGCAGGCGGCCGGTCAGCCGGCTACGTTCCCGGTCGCTGTCGGCATTGGTGGCGACGCTGGAGTATTCGTAGGGCGATACCAGGTCCCAAAGCTCTCGCTCCAGTCCCGCGAAAAAGGGGAGGTCGTTGAGGCGCCTGATCACCAGCGGGAGCAGGGCGATCTCCCCCTGCTCCTCGAAGGCCATGACCTTCACCGGGTGGCGCTCCCCGATCCGGGCGGCTTTCAGGTACGAGGGGAGCAGGTACGCGCTCTCCGTCCTCACCTTCCCGAAGAGGCGCTGGTACCCGGCGAAGTCGTCCTCCAGGTCGAGTATCTGCAAGCGTTGGCAGCTAGAGGCTTTCATAAAACCTCACCAGTCTGGGAGCCTGTCTGGCGACCGACAGCTCGCGCTTGCCCTGGCGCAGTTCCGCGTTCCCGTTACCCTGGTAGTCGCGCAGCAGCTCCTCGTACCACCCCTTGTCCTTCTGGTACATCTCGAAGTCGAACGCCCGCTGGTAGCGGTTTATCAGCCAGAACAGGAAGCGGTTCTCGCGGTCCATGATCACCGGAATTTCCGCGTCGATGTAGTCGAAGGCCTTGTTGCCGATGGCGAAGTCCCGTTTCTCCTGGCGGTAGAAGTGGCGGTTGGATTCCGAGGTGATGTTGGGCGGAGCGCAGATGAGGCCGGCGTGGCAGGTCTGCTGGATCTCGCCGAGCATCTCCTCGTACGGCAGGTGCTTGATGCTTACCAGAGGGGAGCCGCCGCTGGCCTGGGCGACGAACTGCACCAGCTCGTCGGTCAGGAAGGTCTTGTAGATGATGGAGCGGACCCCGACTGCCGCCAGCTCCAGCGCCGCGCTCAGGTGGTAGTTGTCCTTGTGCTCGACGGCGACCAGGTTGTTGATGTAGAGGTTCCCCACGTTCGCGAAGGTGAGCTGCGCCTTGTCCGGCTTCTCCCGCCCCGGTTCGGGAGCCAGGTCCCAGCAGTAATCGGTGAAGAAGACCCTTTTCCCGCGGTACTGGTAGCCCATGTGGCGCTTGGCGTACTGCGTCTCCAGGCTCCGGCAGCAGATGCCGTCGGCGTTCTCCAGGCAGAAGCGCTCCAGGGCGTACTGGATGCGCATGTTCTCGTCGAGGGACTCCTCGTTCACCATGCCCGCGAAGACGTCGTAATCGTCGAAAACTATCCTGGCAGGCTTGTAGACGATGAGCGCTGCGGCCGACAGATAATTCCAGCAGGAAAATACCTGGAAAACGGTCGGCGAGAAGTTCAGTGCCAGGAACAGGGCATCGAGAGACGTCTGGTACTGCCGGGTCTGGCTGAAATACCGCGCCGCCTCGAAGGTGGGTTCTTCCCGGTACAAAAGGATCGTGTCCCAGCCGTTTTGCTGCAACCCGTAGGCCAGCTTGGCTTCCCGCGATCTCGGCAGGTCGGAAACGAAGACCGCCTGCCTGCGGGTGCGCGGCATCGATGCGGCCAGGGCGGCCGCCTTGGTCAGTTGCAGGTGCAGTCTCAGCCCCTCGGGATTGTTGAAGCAGTCGATCCCCAGGATGTAGCTCAGCAGGCAGAGGACTTCATCGCTCAGCCCCGCGGGGGCGGCGCTGCCTGAAACGTTATCGTGACCTTCCGGAAGGTTTGACATGTAGAAATCTCTTGATCGGTTCGAGTTCTTTTGCTCAGGCGAAGGATGCGATCTTGTCGCTGATCAGTATTTCGTTCACCGAATCGACGATCTGGTCCAGATTGATCGTCTCCATGCAGTTCAGGCCGCTGAGGCAGGTGGCGTTGTAGCAGGGCATGTGAGGACATTCGGCCTCGGCGATGACGTGCCTGCCATGCTGGTACAGGTAGATCTCCGTCGGGTCCGTCGGCCCGTAGAGCCCGATGAGGTTCTTGTCCAGGGCGAGCGCGAGGTGCACCCCGAGGCTGTCCTGTGAAATGATGGTGCAGCACGAGTTGATCCAGTCCATGTAGGCGTTCAGGTCCTTCAACCCCTGCTGGAAGGAAACCCGGAAACCCTGGGCCGTCAGCCGGTCTGCCAGGAGGTCCCATTTCCGCCGCGACATCGTCTTGGTGGGCCACTTGGTGCCGGCCAGGTAGTTGAGTCCGACGTCGAAGACCTCCGTGGTCGCCGGCTGGTACCCGAGGGTGTATTCCTGCCCCCGCCACTCGACGCCGAGCATCTCGATGAGCATCTTCTGCCAGAGCTCGCCGGATTTCTTGCCGTCCCTCTTGTCGTTTATGTAGCTGATGAACTTCATGCCCCGCTCGTAGCTGTGGTAGGTCCCTTCGCTGGAGTCGAAGCGGAAGCCGTACTTGGTCCAGGCCTCGATCATGTCGGCCAGCGCGGCGACTCCGGGAACCTTTTCCAGGTTGATGACGACGTCGAACTTCTCGCGCATGAGCTGGAACGGGATGAACTGGTCCCAGATGAGGATTCTGTCGATGAGCCGGTTGCCGCTCAAAAGCGGCTCGCACTGGTCCGAACTGAGCCAGGTGAGGTGCGAGTCGGGGAACTTCTCCTTGAGCCCGAGCAGAATCGGGGTGGTGCGCAGCACGTCCCCCAGGCTCGGGACCTTGCCGATCTCCTGGTCGAAGGTTTCAGAATAGCCGAGTTTGATGATCAGGATTTTAGTTGACATGATGGCAGTCCTCGGGTTCGAAAGTCAGCGCTTCGGGTAGGGTCGACCCCATCAGGATGTCGACCAGTCGGTTGCTCAGCTGGTACTGCCGGAAAAGCGGTTTGAGCCGCGGGAAGCCGGGATGGCCGGCGTAGCGCCCGGAGATCCCGTCCCAGTCATGCTGCAGGTTCGGGTTCTCCTCTTCCAGCCCGTAGAGGTAGTTGCGGGAGAATTCGTAGCGCAGGTTCTGCAGGGCGTTGCCGGTCGCCTCGTCGAAATCGATGGAGAGGAGCCGCTTGACCGTGGCGTCGCTCATCGCGTAGCGGATGATGAAGTACCACCACTTCTGCAGCCGCCTGATTTCCTCCGGGTGATCGATGGTGATGCACGATTTGTCGAAGAAGCTGTCGGCGTAGGAGTTCTCGGCGTCCGCGATGTAGCCGTGCTCGAAGCAGTAATCGGCGAGCCTGGTGCCCGGGTAGGGCTGGAAGATGGAGACCCAGCTGTCGTCGACCTGATGCTCCTTGTTGAAGGCGAGCGTGTTCAGCGCGTCGGCGAGGGATTCCCGGACCGGGAGCCCGATCATGTTCTGCATCCTGGTTTTGATCCCGTATTTCCTCAGGAGCGCGATGGCCTGGATGATCTGCTCGTTCTTGACGTGTCCCCGGCAAAGGACATCCTTCTGCACGGCGGGGTCGGCCGACTCCAGGGCGAAGTTCACCATGAAGAGCCCCGCGTCCTTGAGCCGCGCCAGGAGCTCCTCGTCCAGGAGGTTCAGGCTGAAGCTGCAGAGAAAGGGGACGCCGACCGCGGCCGGGTAGCGCGCGCAGAACTCCTCGACCCACTTCCGCTCGAACAGGAAGTTGTCGTCTATGAAAAGGATCTGCTCCAGGCGGTAGCGCTCCTTGAGCTGCGCGATCTCGGCGAGGACGGAGTCCACGCTTCTTTTTTGCAGGAAGTGCTGCTCGCCCTTGAACTTCCCCTTCCAGGTGTGGTTGTAGCAGTAGCTGCACGAGTAGGGGCAGTCCCGGCAGGTGATGACGTTTTTCATCGGGTTGTCGCGGAATTCGGGGAAGCGGTAGAAGATCTCCCGGTCGGGAAACGGCAGGCTCTCCAGGTCGGCCAGCCCGTACCGGACCAGCCGGTCGGTAACCCTTCCCTCCACGATGTCGACGATAGCCCCCTCCCCCTGGCCGATCACCACGAAATCGGCGCTGTCGGGGGTGACCCCCTCGGTGAAAAAGGTGGCGTGGGGACCGCCGGCGACCACGGGAAGCCCGAACTCCGCCTTCAACTCGGCCGCCAGCGCGAGCAGGACCTTGTGGGAGCCGGTCACCAGGCTGAGCGCGAGGAAGTCCGGCCGGAACGATGCGATGGTGGCGCGGACGTCCTCGCGCTCGATCCAGCAGAGCATGGTCTCGTGCCCGGCGCGTTTCAGCGCGGCGGAAAGGTACATGATGCCGAGCTTTTCGTTGCGCAGTTCTGTTTCGATGAAGAGGACTCTCGGCATGGTGCAATTCCTTTCCAAAAGATCGGGCGCCCGCGGGCGCTAGATGAAATTGATGTGCTTTACTTCCGGATGCAGGATGTCGGCGAGGAACTGGTTTATGGCATGGGGGCGGCAGTTGGGGGGGCAGCCCTGGGCGTCCAGCGTCCGCTCCAGGTGCTCCTTGATCTGCGCCCGCTTCGGGGAATGCCAGATCTCCTGAAAGGACTGCTGGTAGATGGACCCGAAGCTGAACTCCTCGCGCTCCCAGTAGGGGAGGCAGCTGCTCAGCACCCCGGCGGAATTGAGCACCGCGATGAACGAGGTCCCGAAGCAGTTGCAGTAGTTCCTGGTGCCGTAGTCCTGGAAGGTGTCCTTGCGGGCGATGACCCTGAAGCTGTCGGTGGAGTGGCTTTCCGCCTCCGCGAAGAGCGCCTGGAGCGACTCCTGCTCGTACTGCCCCGACTCCATCCGGTAGGACTGCCCCTCGCGCTGCATGAACGGCTTGATCGCGAGGTAGTCCACGCCGCACTCCTTGAGGGTGGCGACGGCGGAAAGCAGGCGCTCGCGGTTTTCCGGCAGTAGGACGAACTGCGCCCCGATGTCCACCGTGAGCGCTCTGCGGTCCCGGATCTCGCAGGCGGCAGCGATGTTGGCGACGACGGTGTCGAACGCCTCCGGCCGCACCGAATGGATGGCGGCGTAGTTGTCGCGCCCCCCGCCGTTGAAGCTGAAGCGCACGAAGGTGAGGGCGGGGAGCATCGCCTCGGCCAGTTCCCGGGTGAGGAGCTGCCCGTTAGTGAAGAGCCCGACGTCGATCCCCCTGTCGTAGGCGCGCAGCACCATCTTGGCGAGGTCGGGATGCACCAGCGGCTCGCCTTCGCCGGCGAAGAGGACGCTCTTCAGGCCGGCCTGCGCCAGTTCGTCGAGCAGCGTCAGGGTGCGGGCCGTCTCCAGCTTCCGGTTCGGGTAGCCGATGTAGTCGTAGGCGCAGAAGATGCAGCGGTGGTTGCAGATTCCCACCGGGCTGATCTCCAGGTACAGGGGATAGCAGTCCCCGGTGCTGGTGAACTCGTGAACCCGCTCCAGGTGGTGAATCAGCTTGTGGCCGTCAAAGTTGAAGCTCTTCATCGTATATCCCGTATCTCAACGCTGGTGTGCCCGAAAATCTGGAACCGGTTGGTCTTGACCTTGACGTCGCAGGGGTTGCAATCGCCGTAATGCCCGCAGGGGCGGAACTCGTCGATGGTGTGCGCCCCGAAATCCGCGTCGAGTATGTGGGCCACCGGGCCGCGGGCGTGGTACAGGTCCGAGTGGCAGCGAAATACCTCCCCCGACGGGTCGACGATGATCTCGGAGGTCCGGCAGTCGCACTGCCTCATGAGCTCGCCGGCGACGCACCCCTCGTATTTGAAGGTCCCGTGCATGGTCCCCGCGTGCTCCCCCAGGAACTCCTTGGTGCGGAAATCCAGCCCCAGACCGAGGCAGCGCGTCCGCACCTCCTGGATGTGCCGGTTGAGGGCGGGGTCGGGATGGTCGATGCCGTACAGCCCGATGCGGAAACCGGCGTCCTGGAGCCGGAGCGTCTTGCGGACCAGGTCTTCGATGTCGTTCTGGTCGGGATGGTAGCTGACCCGGATGGCGGCGTAGGGCGCCTCGCGGGTGAAGCGCTCCACCGGGACGTTGGCTATGAAGGCCTCCACGTCGAACATCAGGTTGGTCATCAGGTCCATCTTGATTTCCGGCTTGACCTCGTTCACGAAGCGGTAGAAACCCGGGTAGAGCGTCGGCTCGCCCCCCTGCAGCGTGAGCGGCAGGTCCGCCCGCAGGCAGAGGCGATTGGCGGCGGTGACCCAGTCGTCGGCGGAGAGGTAGTGCCGTTTCGCCTGCTCGGATCGGGAAACCTTGTCGTGCAAGTTGATGCAGTAGGGGCACTTCAGGTTGCAGGCAAAGCTGAGAAAGAAAGCCACGTAATTGTGATCGGGTCCCGGGGTTATCGGCGGCAGGGGCATGTTCAAGTGAGTTCCTTTACCGTACAAAGTAGTGGTTGCTGTCTGGCTGCACTGTCTCAATGACTTCAAAAACGGCAACGTGATACGACCTGTGAAATGCCACTGCCGTGCAGGGGGGTCCCGGGAGGATCAGGCCGAAGCTAACTAGCCATGAATCCATCCCTTTTTTGCATATCGCGACAAGATGCAATGAGGATGCCATTTAATTAATGTCAACGATGTCATAATTTTGACCGGCAGGTGGGGCTCAGCGGCAGCGCAGTTCCCGGGTCAGGGTGAGGTCGACGATCTGCAGGAACGCGTCGATGTCCTGGCCGTGCTTGTATCTGGGGTCGATGCCGTGGCTGGTGATCTGGAAATACCTGTGGTTCAGCAGGCCGCAGGCGAGCAGGACGCAGGGGTTGATGTAGGTGGGGGCGAACAGCTCCAGGACGAGCGACTCCTCCGGCATGAAGGTGCAGTGCGTCATCCCCGCGCCGTGGGGTCCGATCAGGGCGGTGGCGTTGCAGCTGTAGGCCAGCTGTTCGGCCAGCGGGAGCTCCTCCAGGCGGAGGGTGATGAACCCGAAGCGCTCTATCAGCGCCACCAGCTCGGCTTCGTTGACGATTTTCCTCAGGTTGCCGGGGTTGCCGTTTCGGGAGATGTAGATCCGGTGGCTGCGGCTTTTGTCCGCGAACTCGGCACGCAGGACCGTTCTGATCCTGGCGAGGGCTTCCCGGTTCCCCTCGTCGTAGCCGCGCCTCTTGTCGGGGAGGCACATGCATTCCAGGTAGTAGTCGCACTGCTGGGCGCGCCTGATCCGGTCTGGCCTGATGCCGAGCAGCTTCAGGGTGTCCACAGCGAAGGGGAGGTCGGGGATCAGGTAGGTGCCGTTGAAGCCGGCTTCGTGGGCGGCCAGCGCCACGGGGAGCGCCTCGTAGCACCAGTGCCAGAAGTTGGTGCTCCAGTCGCCGTAGAGCGGCAAGGTGACGCCGTCGATTCTGACCAGGTCCCGGTTCTGGTGGATCATGAGCCAGATCAGCAGCTGGTCGTTGGGAAAGTTGGTGAACCGGTTGATGACCCTGTTTTCCTGCAGCGGAATCCCCTCCTCCCCGAAGAGGAAGACCCCGCGGAAGAACCTGGGGGCGTGGTCGCCGCTGCTGCAGCCGTCTATGAGCGTATACATGGTGGGACCGCCTGGTGGATGATGCCGTCATGCGCCGCCTGCGCCGGGAGTCACTCCCCCCTGCAGGGTGGTGGCGGAGTCTGCCTCGCAATTTTCATGCCTGTAATGTTTGGGGTTTTTGCCGGTGCGGCCTCCCCTTCTGGCTGCGGGACGCGCCAAAATTTTGAATCGCGGGGGAGGGTGGTGACGGATCTGGCGCTGCCGTGGAACCGTTTGGTGGGGAACCCTGGGCGGGAGGGCGCTCCGGGGAGTGCGGGCGAGACTTTAACCGCAGAGGGACTGCCGCGCGGCCCCGCGCCGCCGCGCCGGCTGCCGGGGCCTGGCCGGGACCGCCGCCCCGGCCCGGGAGGGGCCGGCTTGGGGCGAAAGGTGCGGGGCTACAGGCGGGTCCCGCTTAGAACGGCGTCTGGGCGTAGCCGTCGAAGGAATCCGCCGTCGGGTCCATCGGTTTTCCCGTGCTCCCCTGGCCGGAAAACTTGAAGACCATGTGGGACGGGTCGATGGTCCCGTTGCCGCTGGAATTCTGGCTCAGCATGAAGGTGATGGTCGCCTGCTGCTGGGAAGGGTCGTAGCTGACGGAGGTCGGGTTCTGCGGTATGTACGCTTCCGTCGGCAGGACCGGGAGCAGGTTGTTGTAGTACCCGGCGGCCCCGCCGGTCGCCTTGGTGATGGACCAGTTGCTGGGGTTCTGGACGGAGGCTGCGTCCATCGGGGAGTCGAAGGAGAAGGTCAGGCTGAACTCCTTGGAGGTGCTCGGCTGCAGCAGGGAGGAGTCCAGCACGTTGAGCCCGGTGTTCATGCCGAGCGATGAGGCGAAATTGTCGGTAAGCCCGCCGCCGGCGGCCACCATCTTCGGTTTCGCGATGATCGCGGAGAGCAAGGCACCCTGGGTGGCGTTCAGCGCGGTGAGCTTGGTGACCTCCTGCTGCGCGCTGTTGCTGTCCCCCAGCGCGTCGTAGGCGGTCCCCAGCTCCAGGTGGGCCGCCGCCATGCCGGGCTTCAGCTTGACCGCCTGGTTCAGCACGGTCACCGCCTGCGCGTACTTCCCCTCCTTGTTGTAGGTGGCCCCCAGTGCGTAGAGCGGGTTGGCGTCGTTGGGAGCCATCCGTATCACCTTCTTGAACTGGTTCTCCGCGTCGCTGTAGCGTCCCTGCTGCTGGTACATCTGCCCGAGCGTGTAGGGGGCGACCGTGTCGGTCGGGTTCAGCTTGATGGAGGCCTTGAACTCCTTCTCGGCGCTGGTGTAATCCTTGTTGCCCAGGTAGATGTTGCCGAGGCTCAGATGGACCGTGTCCTGCGTCGGGTCCATGGCGAGGGAGTTTTTGAAGGTCTTGATGGCGTCGGAGTTCTTCTTCTGGGCCAGGTAGCTGTTGCCGAGATAGTTGTAGGACGAGGTGTTGGTCGGGTCGAGGGAGATGGCGCGCTGGAACTCGGAGGCGGCCTTCGAGTAGTTCTTGCTCTGGTAGAAGGAGAGGCCGCTGCTGAGCGCGTTGTTGGCCAGGGTCGCCTGCTGGCTCGACTGCGAGGCGAGCGTCGTGTAGATGTCGTAGGCCGAGGCGGAGGTGCTCGCCGAGTTGGGACTGGTGAATCCGTCGAGAACGGTAGCCATGAATCTCTCCAAGTGGTGCCGCATGGGAGCTGACTGCAGTCAAGCTCATCGGCCGGTCAGCGGGAAAACTTTAGCAAAAAAGGAGACCGTCCGGGAGCAGGCCCCCCCGCGGCCCGCACCCCCGGAGGCCAAACAAAACGGCGCAGCGGGGAGCGGGGGCGGGCGGTGCCGGAACTCCGGGTCAGCCGTTCACGCAGTCGCGCAGGGTGGTGAGGCACTCCCGGGCGTCGCGGTTCCACGGCTCCAGCTGGGTCACCTTGCCGTAGAAGCTCCGCGCCTCCTCGGGCTGGTTCAGCAGGGTGCAGATCCGGCCCAGGTTCATGAGGGTCTCGATGTTCCTCGGTTCCTTCTGCAGCAGCTTAAGGTAGATGGCGACCGCCCCGTCGATGTCGTGTCCCTCGACGAAATAGAAGTCGGCCAGGTTCTTCTGGAAGGTGCTGTTCCCCGGGGCGAGCGCCGCCGCCTTCTCGTAGTGGAAAAGCGCCTCGTCCTTGGCGCCGTTTTGGTAGCAGATGACGGCGAGGTCGTTGTGCGCCAGCGGGAAGTCGGGGAAAAGTTCCAGTATCCCCTGCAGTTCGCCGGCCGCCGCCTCGAGGTTCCCCTGTGCCACCAGGGCCTGCGCCTTATCGTAGAGCTCCTCCGCCGATGCCTCGTCCTCGTCGGGTGCGGGCTCGGCGAGCCTCGCGCGCAGGTCGCTGATGCGCCCGCGCACCGCCTGGTTCCAGGGCTCGATCTCCAGCGCCCGCTGGTAGAAGGATTCCGCCTCGGCCGGCTGCCCGACCGACTCGCTGATGATGCCGAGGCTGGCGAGCGTCTCCGTATCCCTGGGGGACCCCTTGAGCAGTTTCAGGTAGATCTCGATGGCCTCGTCGACCTGACCCTCGACGAAGCAGAGGTCGGCCAGGTTCTTGAGGTAGGTGGTTTCGCAGGGGTTGAGCTGCACGGCCTTCCGGTAGTGACTGAGCGCCGCCTCCCCGTCGCCGAGCCGGTAGCTGTAGGCAGCCAGGTCGTTGTGGGCGCGGGCGTGCTCCGGGTGGCGCTCCAGGTGGCTTGCCAGAGCGTCCGCCGCCTGGCGGTCCGAGCCTCCGGCCACCTCGGCCTGCATCAGGACGTAGGCCTCATCGGCGCTCGGCGCGGGGCGGGGTGCCGGCGCGGGCGTGCTGCACTGCAGGGGGGGGGCCGGAGCCGGCTGGGTGGCAGGCTTGCTGATCTGCAGGGGGGGGGCCGCCGCCGGCGGGGTGGCGGGCTCGCTAACCTGCAGGGGATGCGCCGCCGGCGCGCTCTGGCGGGCCGCCGCCTGGTAGTTCTGCCTGAGGGAGGCGAGCTCCCGCTCCGAGGCGTCCTGGTTCAGCGGGGCGCCGGAAGCGACCAGCTGCAGGCCGGTGAATTCCTCCAGGTGCAGCATGCGGAAGCGATCCGCGACCCTGAGCAGGAAGTCGCGCATCACCTGGCTTTGGTACCTCTCGTCGAAGCCGCCGATGCTGTCGTTCAGCTCCCTGCGCCACATGAGGTGCGGGGCGATCAGGGAGAGCTGGGAGAGCTGCTGGTAGCTGTAGTCCGGCCAGATCATCTTGCCGTAGCTGGTGTGGTTGGCGAAGTTCTCATGGGGGATCGCGGTGAAGCAGGTGTCGCCGTAGGCAAGCATCGCCTCGGGAGCTCCGTCGAGGGCCGCCGCCAGCAGTTCGTAGGCGTCGACCTTGAGCCGGTCCGTCGCCTCGATGACCGTGAGGTATCTCCCGGCGGCGATCCTGAGCGCCAGGTTCAGCCCGGCGCCGACCCCTTTGCAGGCCGCGGTCCTCAGCGAGATCAGGTTCTGGTGGCGGCGCTGCAGGTCGGCGATGACGGACCATTCGGACTGCTCCGAACCCTGGTCTACCACGATCACCTCCATCCTGTCGGCCACGCTCTGCTCCATGAGCCCGCACAGGCATTCCCTGATGTACGATTCCTTGTTGCGGGTGATCAGTATGGCAGATATCAGCGGCTTCTGCTCGACATCGGTGATCGCTGCGCCGGTGGGGCGGCTTACAAGCTGGCTCATGAAAGGTCTCCGTTTCAGTGCGTCCTTGGTATTTTAGAATCCCACCCGTTGCGGCAACGCAATGGGGAGGTGCAAGCGGGATGCGATGCGACAGGGGGGTGGAAGCAACTGCCGTGCCACTTCTGCTGCCCGCGTGGTTGCCGGAGGGAGGGGTCGGGTCCAAGGGGCTGGAAACGGAGGTTTACTGATGGGGGCGGCAGGGGTGCCGGGGGAGGAGAGGCCCGGTGCCCAATCGTTGTCAATATTTTGAAGGGGAGGGGGGCGCCGTCCGGTCAAATATCCGACGCCGTTCCAAGCTCGTAGTCATGCTGGCATATCGGCCTCCTGTGACAGTGCCGGCACCCATTGGCGCACCTATTGCCGCATAATAATCTGACAAGGCATCGGGGTATGACTGAGAGCTCGAGCCGCTTCAGTCATCTTCGGCAGCTGCAATTGCCTCGCTGCCTGCCGGCGTTCACCCACCCACCAGAATGAGCGTGACCCCCGCCAGCATCACCAGGGTGGCCAGCACCCCCCCGCGCTCCTGGAACAGGTAGCGGCCCCAGAGCACGCCGAAGAGGAGGCTGGTGCGTTTCACCGCGATCATGTAGGCGACGTTGGTGAGGTTTATGGCGTAGACGTGGGCCACGATCTGGACGGCGTAACAGAGCGCCGGGAGCGCCGCGGCCCTGACGGTGCCGTCGCGCGTCATGGACCTCAACTCCCCCCTCCCCTTGTAGAGTGCCACGGGGGTGAGGATGAGGACGAGCAGCGGGATGTAGAAGGCCGCGAAGCAAAGCGGCGAGGAGGCCGCTATGGCGCGCTTGCCGAGGGTGGAGGTGACGCTGTAGATGACCGCGACGCCGAGCATGCACCGGGAGCCCCGCTCCTTGAAAAGCGCCCGCAGGGGCGCCAGCAGCCCGCAGTCGCCCGGCCTCGCCTTGAGCAGGTAGCCGCCCCCCGCAATCAGCAGTATGCCGGTAGCACCCCAGGGAGAGATTCTCTCCCCCAGGACCAGGAACGGCACCACCAGGAGCAGCAGCGCCGTGACGGAGAGCAGGGGGAGGGTGAGGTGCAGCGGCGAGAGCTTGAGGGCCTTGGTGTAGAGGACCAGTGCCAGCGCCTCCAGCGGCAGCGCGCCCAGGGCGCAGAGGTAGAACTCCGGGGAGAGCCTGGGAATGGCGATGAAGGGAAGCGGCGCCAGGAATAGCGGCAGCGCCGGCAGCAGCCTGAGCCAGGTGATCAGATACTCGTTGTGCCCGGTGAGCGCCTTTTTGGTGAGGGCGTCGCTGGTGGCGAGGCAGAAGGCCGAGAGCAGCGTGAGCGGAAGCCATAGTGGTATCATGAGAGACAGCATAGCGCGTTCCCGGGGAAAAGCACGCCGAAGGCCGCAGTTGCACGGTCGGCGCCCGTGCCCGGGGAAAAAGGAGGGCGAGGGGTTGACTGCGCAACAGAATGTTTTAATGTTATAAAAGAGTTCCCTGCGTCAAGGTGGTGCCTATGCCGGAGAGAATGTTGATTCCATCCATCGAGGCGCGACTGCACGGCCTCATCGAGGTGAGCCGCAGGAACCTGCAGGAGCACGGTGTGACCAGGGCCGAACTGCGCAAGCCCGCCGTCACCCTGTCCCGGGAGTTCGGCTGCGAAGGGTACCCCGTCGCCGAAAAGCTCCAGGGGCTCCTGGAAAAAGGGAGCGGGGCACCCTGGGTGGTCATGGACCGGGCGCTTTTGGAGGCGGTGGCCAAAGATCACCATCTCAGCTCCCAGGTCCTGGACAAGCTCGGCGACCGCAACCGCTTTCTGGACGACATGCTCTCCACCATTTCCCCGCACTGGAAAAGCGAAAAGGACTATTACCGGCTGCTGAGCCGCCAGATCCTCGCGCTGGCCCAGGCCGGCAACGTGATCCTGGTGGGCCGCGGCGCCTCGATACTCACCCAGCAGATGAGCAACTGCTACCATTTCAGAATCGTCGCCCCGATGAGCTTCAAGGTGAATTCCTTCGCGGCCCGGGCCGGCCTGGCCCCCGTCGAGGCAGAGAGGATGATCCATAACAGGCAACGGCAAAGAGACGCCTTTTTGAAGGACTTTCTGGGGCGCGACGTTGCCGATCCGACGCTGTACCATCTGCTCTTTAACAATGCGAGGTGCTCCGCCGGGAGGATCGCGGCGCTGATCGCCGCGCTCGTACTCCCCGGCGAGACCGCGTGACGCGCGCGTGCCCCGCGCACCGGACACGGACACGGACACGGACACGGGCCTTGGCAGGACCCGGAGGTGAGGCATGAAAAGGCATGAGACCGCACTAGGAGTTCAGGAGGGGGTCACCAACCTGTGCCTCATCGCCAGGTCGTTGGCGGAGGCCGCGGACGAGGCGGTGGGCGAGGGGATCGGCGCGGAGCGGGATGCGGCGGTCCGGGCCATCGTGTACCGGCTGGCCAAGCTCTGCCGGGTGGACGAGATCTCGTACGGCTACGACGCCGTGACGCTGGCAGACACCTACTGCACCCTCATGAACGAGTGCAAGACGAGGGCGCTAGAGCAGGGCGCCGGCGGGGGGCTCTTGCCGCGCAACGACCGGCGTCCCGATCCGGTTCAAGGCAAGCTCACCCACCCGGACCGGCGCAGCACGAGATAGGAAGGTCGAGGTTACGGTTGAGAGTTGAAACTCCGGGCCTCGGCCTCGACCCGAACCTGTGGTAACTCGACCTGTTTTTGGGGGAGGCGAAAAAATGAAACGGCACGAGGATGCGCTGGGGATACAGGAAGGCGCCTGCAACCTGAGGGCGATAGCGAAGTCGCTGGTCGGGGCGGCGGACGAGGCGGTGGGCGAGGGGGTCGGAGCGGAGCAGGATGCCGCGGTCCGGATGATCGTGCACCGGCTGGCGCGGCTTTGCCGGGTGGATTTGATTTCCTACGGCTACGATGCCGAGAGCTTGGCCGACACCTTCGTCACCCTCATGAAGGAGTGCACGACGCGGGCGCAGGAGGGGGGCGTCATCCCGGTGCCGCCGGGGCTCGATGGAGCGGTGGTCATGCTGCAGGCGGCCGGTCTGGTCGACTCGTCCGAGAGCATCGAAGGGTGATCAGGGCGAGTTCCGGGGCGATGTTGAAACGTATCGGGACTCCGCTTTCCCCGAGCCCGCCGCTCACGACCATCGCCGTGGCGCCGTTGCGGTAGGGACCGTAGTCCCAAGGAGGAAACAGCCCCATGCCGGGCACGTAGAGGGCGCCGAGGAGCGGGACGCGCAGCTGTCCCCCGTGGGTGTGGCCGGCGAGCACGAGGTCCAGCCCGCGCGCCACGGCCTGCGGGTAGATCTGGGGCGAATGGGCCAGCAGCAGCCGCGGCGAGCGAGCGTCGCCGATCCGCAGAGCGAGTTCCAGTCGGTCCCTGCCGGTAACCGGGTCGTCGACACCGATGATCCAGATGCGCTCCCTCCCCCTTTCAAGCGCTACGGCGCGGTTGGAGAGCACCTGCACCCCCGCCTGCTGCAGCCTGACGTTGAGACGCGCCCCGAGCCCCAGGTACCAGTCATGGTTGCCGGAGACCGAAAACACCGGTACATCCGCGATGGCCCGCAGTCCCGCGATCAGCTCCAGGGCGGGGGTGAGCCGGGGCCGGTTGCCGGCCACCAGGTCGCCGGTCAGGGCCACCATGTCGAAGCTCTCCTTCCTGACCAGGTCGACCAGTCCCTTCCCGGCGGCGCCGAACTCCTTGTCGTGCAGGTCACTCAGGTGCAGGACCGTGAACCCCTCGAAGGCCGGCGGCAGGGCAGCGATGGCAACCTGGTAGCGGCGCAGCGCCAGGGAAAGCCTCTCTACATAGAGGTACGGGAAGAGCGAGACTCCTCCCATGAGAAACGCTCGGCGCGTCAGGGCACACATCGTGGCAATCCTCCCTCCAACTCCAAGTATAACAAACTGCCGTGCCCCGTGCCATGCAGCAGCCCGACCTCCGGTAGCGGCAAAATTGACACCTGCCAGGGAACGCTTTTGACTTCCCGCCGGCCGGACGCTATGATGGGCTCAGGTCAAAGGGGGGAAGCATGGCTGATTTTGCGGTGAGCCTGGAGAAAAACCGCTGGCTCAAGGCACGGATGGAACTGCTCTGCGTGGCCGAGGGGGATTTGGAGGAGCGCTTCGTCCACGCCTCGGGGCGGGGGGGGCAGCACGTAAACAAGAGTTCTTCCTGCGTCTACCTGAAGCATATCCCGACAGGGGTAGAGGTGAAGTGCATGGAGACCCGCAGCCAGTCCCTGAACCGCTTCCTCGCCAGGCGCTACCTGCTGGAAAAGGTGGAGGCTCTGGCCGGCGGGGCGACCGCGAAGGACCTGGAGGCGGAAAAGCTCAAGAGGCAGAAGGCGCGGCGCAAGAGGCGCAGCGGCGCGAAATACGCCGGCCCGGCAACGCCAGCGGCAGGGCTGGAAGCGGCCGGCGGGGCGGGGGGTGAGGAGAGCGGCCCGCCGGCTTAGCGAGTCTGGCGGTCGGATCAGCGCCGGTCCAAGCGTCCGGCCCGCAGCCGTTGGCAAGGAAATTGCTATCGGTTGTAACGGCGGTATCGCGGGCGTTTCCGCGGCGGCGACGATTTCTTGACGGCTCTGGCGGGAGACCCGGGCGTGCACCGGCATAAAAAAAGTTGACAAGGCTCTATTCTGAAGGGTATAAATAGAACATATCCTCAATAAGACCTAAGCACATACCCCTATAGTTTCTCATACCGAACCCGTACCGACACCTCAAGGTTGCTAAACTTCACTGAGATCATTTACACATTAGGCAGTCCGCGCATGCATTCCGTGCCCAAATCCGTGAAATATACACCCGTTACTCGCATCCAGGCATCGCCGATACGATGTACATTTGCGCCATATCAGGAGAACAGATGAACCTACAGGAACTGAAAGAGAAAAAAATCAACGATCTGACGGCGATCGCCAAGGGGCTCAACATCGAGGGGGCTTCCAGTCTGCGCAAGCAGGACCTGATCTTTGCCATTCTCAACGCCCAGACAGAGAAAAACGGCATGATCTTCGGTGAAGGGGTGCTGGAGACGCTGCCGGACGGTTTCGGCTTCCTGCGGGCTCCGGACTACAACTACCTTCCGGGTCCGGACGATATTTACGTATCTCCCTCCCAGATTCGCCGCTTCAACCTGCACACCGGGGACACGGTGGCCGGCCAGATCAGGCCGCCCAAGGAAGGGGAGCGCTATTTCGCGCTTTTGAAGGTGGAGACGGTGAACCACGAGTCGCCCGAGGTGGCTCGCGACAAGATCCTCTTCGACAACCTCACCCCGCTCTATCCCGAGGAAAAGCTGAAGCTGGAGACGACCCACGACAACATGTCGACCCGGGTGATGGAACTGATCGCCCCGATCGGCAAGGGGCAGAGGGGACTCATCGTGGCGCCGCCCAGGACCGGCAAGACCATGCTGATCCAGAACATCGCCAACTCCATCGCCGAGAACCATCCGGAAGTCTTCCTGATCGTCCTCCTGATCGACGAGCGGCCTGAAGAGGTGACCGACATGCAGCGCTCCGTGCGGGGCGAGGTGATCTCCTCCACCTTCGACGAGCCGGCCTCGCGCCACATCCAGGTCGCCGAGATGGTCATCGAGAAGGCCAAGAGGCTCGTGGAGCACAAGCGCGACGTCGTCATCCTGCTCGACTCCATCACGCGCCTGGCGCGCGCCTACAACACGGTCATCCCCCCCTCCGGCAAGATCCTCTCCGGCGGTGTCGATTCCAACGCGCTGCACAAGCCCAAGCGCTTCTTCGGCGCGGCCCGCAACATCGAGGAGGGGGGCTCGCTCACCATCATCGCCACCGCGCTGGTCGACACCGGAAGCAAGATGGACGAGGTGATCTTCGAGGAGTTCAAGGGAACCGGCAACATGGAGCTCCACCTGGACCGCAAGCTGGTCGAGAAGAGGACCTTCCCCGCCATCGACATCAACAAGTCCGGCACCAGGAAGGAGGAGCTCTTGATCGAGAAGGCCGCCCTGAACCGGATCTGGATCCTCCGGAAGGTGCTGCACCCCATGAACGTGGTGGACTCCATGGAGTTCCTGATCTCCAAGCTCGCCAGCACCAAGAGCAACCAGGCCTTCCTCGATTCCATGAGCAAGTGAAAAAAACCTTGAAAGTTTCCGGCGGAAGTGTTATTTGTTACAACTTTCCGGCACAATAATTATACTAGGTAACGGGGCGCGCCCCGCGAGGAGGAAGATATGAAAGAAGGAATCCATCCCAAGTACAACGAAATCACGGTGAAGTGCCTCTGCGGCAACACGTTCCAGAGCCGCTCCACCAAGTCCGAGATCTCCACCGAAATCTGTTCGCAGTGCCACCCGTTCTACACCGGCAAGCAGAAACTGATCGACACCGCCGGCCGCGTCGAGCGTTTCCGCAAGAGATACAACATTGCGGCAGCTCCCGCAGCAGAATAGAGGCTCTCGCGTTTGCGGATCCGTTGAAGGGGATTTTGTCTATGGCGAAATCCCCTTATTTCGTTTTCTGTAGAGACGTGTTGCCCGGTCGTTTCCGGTAGGGCGCCCGGCACGCTTCTCGATGTTGAGCCCTGAAGGATCTTCATGAAGGTTGCGCTGCTCCAACACACCCCCGAACCCGAGCAGACCGTCGCGTTGGCCGCGCGGCTCTGCTATTCGCAGATCGACATCGAGGCGCTCAAAGAGAAAATCTCCGGCGCCGACGTCAACAAATTCCTGGACAAGATCATGTCGCTCGGACACCAGTCCGTGCTGGAGCACGCCTCCTTCAGCTTCGGCGTCGAGGGGATCTCCCGGGTGACCAGCCACCAGCTGGTCCGGCACCGTGTCGCCTCCTACTCCCAGCAGTCCCAGCGTTACGTCTCCCACCAGGAGCGCTTCGCGGTGGTGACCCCCCCCTCCATCGCGGAAAACCCCGAGTTCGCCGCGCTCTTCGAGGCCCAGGTTGCCGCGCTGCACGCCGGTTACGCTTCCCTGGTCGAGGCCGGGGTGTTGCCCGAGGACGCCCGCTACCTGCTTCCCAACGCCACCGAGACCAAGATCCTGATCACCATGAACGCCCGCGAGCTACTCCATTTCTTCGAGGTCCGCTGCTGCGAGCGCGCCCAGTGGGAGATCCGGGCCATGGCGGTGGAGATGCTGCGGCTGGTCCGTCCGGTGGCCCCCGCGATATTCAAGAACGCCGGTCCCGGCTGCCTGTCAGGGCCCTGCCCCGAAGGGGCCATGTGCTGCGGCAAGATGGCCGAGGTGAGGAAGTCTTTCCAGGAGCTGTAGTCTCCTCCGGAGAGCGGCGCTTTCGGGCCGCTCGACACGCAGTTTCCTCCCCTCCGGCAGCCCTTCCCGTGCCGATGCTTCCGTCGGCGCGCAATCACGAGGTATCAATGTCAAAGATCAATATTGGCGGACAGGCGGTTCTCGAAGGGGTGATGATGCGGGCCCCGCGCTCGATGGCCATTGCCGTACGGCGCCCGGACGGCGAGATCTCCGTCAAGAGCGAGATGGTCGTCCCGCTCTCCGAGCGGTATCCGATCGTGAAGCTCCCGATCGTCAGGGGGGCGGTGGCGCTCTTCTCCTCCCTGATCATCGGCATCCAGGCGCTCAATTTTTCCGCCAACGAGGCGATCACCGAGGGTGACGGCGCCGAGAAGGAAGAGCTTTCCCCCTGGGCCATGGGGGGGACCATGGCGGTCGCCTTCGGCTTCGGGATCCTGCTCTTCTTCATCATGCCGCTCTACCTGACCAAGCTGCTGGTGCCGATCATCGGCGGATCCAACATCGTCTTCAACCTGGTGGACGGAGCGATCCGCGTCGCGGTCTTTTTGCTCTACATCATCGGGATCTCGCGCATGCCGGACATCCAGCGGGTGTTCCAGTACCACGGGGCCGAGCACAAGTCGATATTCACCTTCGAGGCCGGCGAGGAGCTGATCGTCGAGAACGTCCGCAAGTACAGCTGCCTGCACCCGCGCTGCGGCACGAGCTTCCTGCTGATCGTCATGCTGGTGAGCATCCTGATCTTCTCGCTGATCCCGAAGCTCTGGCCCTTCTACTTCAAGGCCGGATCCAGGGTCATCCTGCTGCCGGTCATCGCCGGGGTTTCCTACGAGATCCTGAAGTGGACCGCGAAGCACGACAGCCACACGCTGGTGAAGCTGGTGATCTCCCCGGGGCTCGCCCTGCAGCGTTTGACGACCAGGGAGCCCGATGACAGGCAGATCGAAGTGGCGATCCGCTCCATGAAGGTGGCGCTGGAGCTCAATGACGGCTTCAAGGACGACCGGCTGGTGGTTTAGGGGCGAAGGCGTCGAGTCGTCGAGTCGTCGAGTCGTCGAGTGCAAGGGGGACCGTAGGGGCGAATCATCATTCGCCCGATCCCCTTCATCCCGCTTTCATATACCGGGGATGCCGGCACAACCCGATTGCCGGTACCCGGCATTTGCAGATATTTGATTTTTTTTGAGGTTTGTCTATGTTTGAAAAGATAGCGGAATTAGAGAGGCGTTTTGAAGAGCTTGAGTCACTGCTGTCTGACCCTGAGATCCTGGCGAACCAGACCGAGTTCAGACGGCTCTCCAAGGAGCACGCCGGTCTCGCCGCCCTGGTTGCGGCCTTTCGCGAGTACAAGAAGATACTGGTGGATATGGAGGACAACCGCGAACTCCTGAAGGAGCCGGACCAGGAGATGCGCGAGATGGCGCAGGCCGAACTGCTCACCCTGGAGGAGCGCCGCAGCGCCCTGGAGAGCGAGATCAAGCTCCTGCTGCTCCCCAAGGACCCCAACGACGACAAGAGCGTCGTGCTGGAAATCCGTGCCGGCACCGGCGGGGACGAGTCCGCGCTCTTCGCGGGGGACCTGTTCCGCATGTATTCGCGCTTCGCCGAACTGAACCGGTGGCGCGTCGAGGTGATCTCCGCCTCCGAGTCCGAGAAGGGCGGCTTCAAGGAGGTCGTGGCGCTGGTCGAGGGGGGAGGCGTGTTCGCGCGGCTCAAGTACGAGTCGGGCACCCACCGCGTGCAGCGGGTGCCCGAGACCGAGGCCCAGGGGCGCATCCACACCTCCGCCTGCACCGTCGCCGTGCTTCCCGAAGCCGAGGACGTCGACATTGAGATCAACCCGGCCGACCTCAAGATCGACGTGTACCGCTCCTCGGGCGCGGGCGGGCAGCACGTCAACACGACCGACTCCGCGGTGCGCATCACCCACCTGCCGACCGGCACCGTGGTCGCCTGCCAGGAGGAGCGCAGCCAGATAAAGAACCGGGCCAAGGCGATGAAGGTGCTCAAATCGCGCATTCTCGACACCATGACGACGGAGGCGAACGCCAAGATGGCGGCGGACCGCAAGAGCCAGGTCGGCAGCGGCGACAGGAGCGAGCGGATCCGGACCTACAACTATCCCCAGGGAAGGATGACCGACCACCGGATCGGGCTCACCCTGTACCGTCTGGACGCCATCATGGCCGGCGACATCGCCGAGATCGCCGACGCCCTGCGCGCCCACTACCAGATGGAAGCCCTGCAGGCGCAAAGCGAAGGGTAAGTTTGTTATGACGACGCAGCAGGAAAAATGGGACGTCCTCAAGATACTCACCTGGACCAAGGGGTATCTGGCGGACAAGGGGGTGGAGAACCCCCGGCTCGAGGCCGAGTGGATGCTCTGCGAGGCGCTCTCCCTGGACCGCGTCGGTCTCTACCTCAACTTCGACAAGCCGCTCTCCGAGAGCGAGCTCGCCGCCTACCGCGGCATGGTGGCGCGGCGCGGCCGGCGCGAACCGCTGCAGTACATTCTCGGCAGCCAGGAGTTCATGGGACTCGACTTCCTGGTTTCTCCCGCGGTGCTGATCCCGCGCCACGACACCGAGGTGCTGGTCTCCGAGGGAATCCAAAGGGGAGGGGGCGCGGGGAGCATCCTGGACATCGGCGCCGGCAGCGGCTGCGTGGCGGTGGCCATCGCCCGGGCCTTGCCGCAGGCCGAGGTCTGCGCCGTCGACATCTCCGAGGCGGCGCTCGCCGTGGCCCGGAGCAACGCCGAGAAGAACGGCGCGCCGGTGCAGTTTTTTCAGGGGTCGCTCCTGGAACCCTTTGCCGGACGGCGCTTCGACATGATACTCTCCAACCCGCCTTATATCCCGGCGTCCGAGCTTGCCACCCTGCAGCAGGAGGTGCGCGGCTTCGAGCCCCTGGGAGCCCTGGACGGCGGGACCGACGGCCTCGACTTTTACCGGGCCATCGTGGCCGGCGCCCCCGACCACCTGAACGCCGGCGGCTGGCTCCTGTTCGAGGTCGGCGTGGGACAGGCGCCGGAGGTGCTCGGACTTCTCAAGGACGGCGGCCTCTCGGCCGACTGCTTCACCGCCCTGGACCCGGCAGGGATCGAGCGGGTCGTGGGCGGCAGGCTGGCCTGCTAGCCGGACAGCATCCCTTCCTCCTCACGGGGCGGGGCAACGAATAAATCTTACTCAATCAGAGGTACTCGTGGAAAAACTGGTAATCAAAGGCGGCAACAAGCTCTCCGGCGAGGTGACCGTGAGCGGTTCCAAGAACGCCGCTCTCCCCATATTCATCTCCACCATCCTGGCGCCCGGCTGCCACGAGATCAGCAACGTCCCCTTTCTGCGCGACATCAACACCACCATCAAGGTGCTGGAGCAGCTGGGAGCCAGCGTCGAGGGAAGGGGCAACGTCGTAAAGATCGACACGACGAACCTGAACAGCTTCGAGGCGACCTACGATCTGGTGCGCACCATGCGTGCCTCCGTCCTGGTGCTTGGCCCCCTGCTGGCGCGCTTTGGCCAGGCCCGGGTATCGCTTCCCGGCGGCTGCGCCATCGGAGCCCGCCCGATCAACCTGCACCTGAAGGGGCTTGCCGCACTGGGCGCCGAGATCACCCTCGAGCACGGTTACGTCGAGGCCAAGGTCAAGCGGCTCAAAGGGGCACGCATCCATTTCGACGTCTCCACCGTGGGCGGTACCGAGCAGCTCCTGATGGCGGCGGCCACGGCCAAGGGTGAAACCATCCTGGAAAACGCGGCGCGCGAGCCCGAGATCGTCGACCTTGCGGAGATCCTCACCAAGATGGGTGCCCAGATCGAGGGGGCCGGTACCGACACCATCCGCATCACCGGTGTGGAGAGCCTGGTTCCTGCGCAGCACTCGGTCATGCCGGACCGGATCGAGGCGGGGACCTTCATGGTAGCCTCCGCCATCACCGGCGGCGACATCAAGATCTGCAACATGCGCCTGGATCACCTGGACGCCCTGGCGTTCAAACTCCAGGACGCGGGGGTCGAGATCACCAACAAGGACAACGTGGTCCGGGTCAAGGGCCCCAGGAAGATCAAGAGCGTCAACATCAAGACCAGGCCCTACCCCGGTTTCCCGACCGACATGCAGGCCCAGTTCATGGCGCTCATGTGCCTTGCCGAGGGTGCCAGCGTCATTTCGGAGAACATCTTCGAGAACCGCTTCATGCACGTCTCCGAGCTGCTCCGTTTCGGCGCCGACATCACCGTCGAAGGGAACAGTGCGACGGTCAAGGGGGTCAAGAAGCTTTCCGGCGCGCCCGTCATGGCGACCGACCTGCGCGCCTCCGCCTCTCTGATCCTGGCGGCCCTGGCGGCGGACAACACCAGCGAGATCTCCCGCATCTACCACCTGGACCGGGGTTACGAAGCGATTGAGAAGAAGCTCGCGGCTCTCGGCGCAGACATTGTCAGGGTGCGGGATGACAACCAGTAGGTGCCTTCCTTGTCCTTGTTGTCATTGTTGTTCATGTAGTCCTTGATGTCCTTGATGTCCTTGTGGTAGTCAGGTAGGATTTTTGTAGTGCAAAGAGGTTTTTATGACTGATTACATCACCATTGCAATTCCCAAGGGGCGGATCCTGCAGGATTCCGTGGCGCTTTTCAAGAAGATCGGCATAGACTGCGAGGAACTGCTCTCCGATACCCGGAAGCTCGTCTTCGAGAACGAGGCCCAGAAGATGCGTTACATGATCGTCAGGGCTACCGACGTGCCGACCTACGTGGAGTACGGTTGCGCCGATCTCGGCATCGTCGGCAAAGACACCCTGATGGAGCAGGAGAAGGACCTCTACGAGCCGCTCGACCTGAAATTCGGCTACTGCCGCCTGATGGTCGCCGAACCGGTCGAGCTCTCCAGCAAGGACGATCCCTCCGTCTGGAACAACATCAGGATCGCCACCAAGTACCCCAACGTCACGGAGAAGTATTTCGCCGCCAAAGGCGTGCAGGTCGAGCTGATCAAGCTGTACGGATCCATCGAGCTGGCCCCGATCGTGGGTCTCTCGGAGAGGATCGTCGACCTGGTTTCCACCGGCGAGACCCTGAAGCAGAACGGGCTCGTTGAAGTGGAGACCATCGCCGAGATCACCTGCCGGCTGATCGTGAACCGGGCCAGTCTCAAGACAAAGCACGAGCGGATCTCGGAGATCATCAAGGGGCTGGAACAGCACATCTAAAAGAGGGGGCTTCGATGGAAAAGGTACTGGCTGATGCCTTTTTGAACTTCTATCAGAAGATGCTCAAGCCCGAGTTCGATGTCCTGAAGGGAAAGCAGTCTGATCACGACGAGCGTTTTTCGGAAGTGCTGGGCCACCTGGACTCCATATACAATCGCCTGGGAATTCTGGAGGACGGGTATCTGGAGATAAATGGCAGGCTGAAACTGATCGAGGATGCCATCGAGTCCGGCAGTACGAAACGCTCCGACATAGAAAGCCGTGTCAAAGACATAAAAGAACAATTGACTGAGTTTCAGAGCAAGCTCAAGACCGTCGAACAGCAACTCGGTGCCTGAACAGGTCCTTTTCACTCCTGAAACATCACCAAAGCCAATGGTACGAGGTTAACAATGCAATTCCTGGACATAAGGGAGGCAGGTTTCGAGGCCAAGTTTTCCGCCCTGGTGGAGCGCGGCGAGGAGTCGGGCCGCGAGGTTGAGGACGTGGTGCGCGGCATCATCGCCCAGGTGCGCAGCCGCGGGGACGAGGCGCTTTTGGAGTACACCGCGCGTTTCGACCGGCTGGAGTGCGGGGCGAGCGCCCTCGAGGTGACGCAGGCGGAATTCGACCGGGCCTTCGCCGCGGTCGACGAGAGGGACCTGGCGGCTCTGCGCCACGCGGTCGAACGGGTGACGCGTTTCCACGAGAAGCAGAAGCAGCAAAGCTGGCTCTCCACCGAGGAGCCCGACATCATGCTGGGGCAGAAGGTCACCCCGCTTGCCAAGGTCGGCATCTACGTCCCCGGCGGCAAGGCCTGCTACCCGTCCAGCGTGGTCATGAACGCGGTCCCGGCCAAGGTCGCGGGTGTCGGCGAGATCATCATGGTGGCTCCCGCGCCGGGTGGCGAGACCAACGCGCACGTGCTGGTGGCGGCAAAACTCTCCGGGGTGGACCGCATGTTCAAGATCGGCGGGGCCCAGGCGGTAGCGGCCCTCGCCTACGGCACGCAGACCATCCCGAGAGTCGACAAGATCACCGGCCCTGGAAACATCTACGTGGCGACGGCCAAGAAACTTGTCTTCGGCCAGGTCGGCATCGACATGATCGCGGGGCCCAGCGAAATCCTGGTGCTCAACGACGGCAGCGGCAATCCGGCCCACATCGCGGCCGATCTGCTGAGCCAGGCGGAGCACGACGAGCTCGCCTCGTCGGTGCTGATCACCACCGACCGGGGCTTCGGCGAACAGGTGGCGGCCGAGGTCGAGCGCCAGTTGCTGGAGCTCTCACGGCAGGCAATCGCCCGCAAGTCGTGGGAATCGTTTGGCGTCATCGTCGTGGCCGGAAACCTCGAGGAGGCGATTTCCTTCTCCAACAGGATGGCTCCCGAGCACCTGGAGCTGGCCGTCGAGCACCCCTTCGAGGTCCTGCCGCTCATCAGCAACGCCGGGGCTATCTTCATGGGGCACTACACCCCCGAGGCGGCCGGCGATTACCTGGCCGGCCCCAACCACACGCTCCCCACCGGCGGCACGGCGCGGTTCTTCTCTCCGCTGTCGGTAGAGGACTTCGTGAAGAAAAGCTCGATCCTCTACTTCACCAAGGGGGGGCTCCAGAGGGTTGGAGAGGACATCGTCAGGATCGCCGGGCTGGAAGGACTCGAGGCCCACGGCAAATCGGTGAGCCTCAGGCTCGACTCGTTAGCTTGAAATCCACGATGGGCGAAGGCCTGGCGCTAGGTTCGAAATTCACAATGTAGAGCAAGGAGGAGGCGGCATGGCCAGAACGGCAGTCATCGAACGGATCACCAAAGAGACCCAGATCAAGCTCTCCCTCACCATTGACGGGAAAGGGGAGGGGCGCATCGCCACCTCGGTCCCCTTTCTGGACCATATGCTGGATCTCTTCGCCCGGCACGGCCTGTTCGATCTCCAGGTGGAAGCCAAGGGGGACATCGACATCGACTTCCACCACACCGTGGAGGACATCGGGATCGTGCTGGGGACCGCCTTCAAGGAGGCGCTGGGAGACAAGTGCGGCATCCGCCGCTACGGCCAGGCGAGCGTCCCGATGGACGAGACCCTGGCGAGCGTGGCCACCGACCTTTCCGGCAGGCCGTACCTGGTCTACAACGTCCGGCTTCCCAAGGTGAAGATCGGGGACTTCGACGTGGAACTGGTGCACGAGTTCTTCCAGGGCTTCGTGAACCATTGCGGCGCGAACCTCCATGTCAACGTCATGTACGGCGACAACGTGCACCACATCGTCGAGGCCTGCTTCAAGGCGGCGGCGCGTGCCCTGGACCAGGCGACGCAGATGGACCCGCGCATCGAAGGGGTCATGTCCACCAAGGGAAAGCTGTGAGGGGAAAGGGTGAAAGGCCGTTCCATGTTCTGCGTTCTAGGTTCTAAGCTAACTGCAGAACCTTGAACCAAGCAATGGAACGAAGATACCCGATTTCAACGTAGAACATAGAACGTAGAACAGTTTTTAAGGACTCTCATATGATCGCAATTATTGACTACGGCATGGGCAATCTCCGCTCCGTGCAGAAAGGGTTCGAGAAGGTCGGGTTCGACGCCGTCGTGACCGCCGATCCCAAGACCCTGCTGGACGCCGAGCGGGTGGTACTCCCCGGCGTCGGAGCGTTTCGTGACTGCATGAAGAACCTGGAGCAAGGCGGTTTCGTGGAGCCGATCCTCAAGGTGATCAAGGAAGGGAAGCCCTTCCTCGGGATCTGTCTCGGCCTGCAGCTCCTCTTCACCGAGAGCGAGGAGTTCGGCCTGCACCAGGGGCTGAACGTGATCCCCGGCCGGGTGCTGCGCTTTCCCGAAGGGATGCAGGAGGCGGGCGAAGACCTCAAGGTGCCCCACATGGGGTGGAACCAGATCTCCCTCAAGCGCCCGGCACCGCTCTTCGCCGGGCTGGAAGAGGGGACCAACGTCTATTTCGTCCACTCCTACTACGTGAAGCCCGAGGACGACAGTGTCGTGGCGGCCACCACCCGTTACGGCATCGATTTCTGCTCGGCGATCTGGCGCGACAACGTCATGGCGACCCAGTTCCATCCGGAGAAGTCGCAGGACAAGGGATTGGCGATGCTGAGAAACTTCGCGTTGATGAAGTAATCAACAGGGGGTAGCCGTGGGATACGTTCACGCTGAAATAGAACTCTCCAACCCGAAAGACGGTTCACTGGGACGTTTGACGGCACGTGCCCTGGTTGATACCGGCGCGCTGACTCTCTGCATACCAGAGCACGTTCGCCTTCAGCTTGGATTGGAGGAGGTTGAAAAACGGGAAATAACCACAGCCGAAGGGCGACGCTCCCTGGTATCGTACGTGGGACCGGTGATGGTTCGGTTCCAAAATCGGACTGCTTTTGTTGGTGCACTGGTATTGGGCGACGAGGTGCTCTTGGGCACGGTCCCAATGGAGGACATGGATCTGGTAGTTATTCCTTCGACTCGTACTCTTGCGGTGAACCCGGAGAGCCCGAATTACCCACAAGCACTAGTAAAGTGATGCTGAATTACCTGCTGAATAAACACCGAGGGAAGCATGATCGTCATACCCGCAATTGATCTGAAAGGTGGCTGCTGCGTCCGTCTCGAGCAGGGCCTCATGGACAAGGACACCGTTTTCAACGATAACCCCGCGGCGCAGGGTGCCGAGTGGCAGCGCCAGGGCGGGGAGATCCTCCACATCGTCGACCTGGACGGCGCCTTCGCCGGCGAGCCGAAGAACCGGGGCGCCATCGAAGCGATCGTCAAGGCGGTCAGCATCCCGACCCAGCTGGGCGGCGGGATCAGGGACATTGCCACCGTCGAGGCGTACCTCTCGCTCGGGATCGGGCGGGTCATCATCGGCACCGCCGCCCAGAGGAATCCGGACTTCGTGAAGGAGGCCTGCGCGCTCTTCCCGGGGCGGATCGTGGTCGGCATCGACGCCAAGGACGGCATGGTCGCGGTCCAGGGGTGGGCCGAGGTGACCGGCGTCACGGCGACCGAACTGGCGCGCAAGTTCGAGGGGTACGGCGTGTCGGCCATCATCTACACCGACATCAGCCGGGACGGCATGATGCAGGGGCCGAACATCCAGGCCACCAAGGCGCTGGCCGAGGCGATCAGCATTCCGGTCATCGCCTCGGGAGGGCTCTCCTCCCTGAAGGACATCGAGAACCTGATGGCGATCGAGTCCTCGGGCGTTACCGGGGTCATCACCGGCAAGGCGATCTACAGCGGCGCCATCAAGCTCGCCGAGGCGATCGCGCTCACCAAGAAACAGGTTTAGGTTGAGGTTAATGCAGAGTTTAAGCGGAAGATCCAAATAATTACCAGACAGGACGTGGCAGGCTGGGGCTTTATCTTGACCTCAACCTCAACCTCGACCTGATGTTTCGGAGAAACATCCTATGCTGACCAAGAGAATCATCCCCTGCCTCGACGTGAAGGGGGGACGGGTAGTGAAAGGTGTCCAGTTCCTGGGCCTGCGCGATGCCGGCGACCCCGTCGAGATAGCCGAGCTGTACGACAGCCAGGGCGCCGACGAACTGACCTTCCTCGACATCACGGCATCCTCCGACGACCGGGACATCATCATCGACGTGGTGCGCCGCACCGCGGAGCGGGTCTTCATGCCGCTCACCGTCGGCGGCGGCGTCAGGGTGGTCGAGGACATCAGGCGCCTGCTCAACGCCGGTGCCGACAAGGTGTCCATCAACACGGCGGCCGTGAGCCGTCCCGAGTTCGTGAGCGAAGCCGCGGAGAAATTCGGTTCGCAGTGCACCGTGGTCGCCATCGACGCGCGCCGCAGGGCGGGCGGCGGATGGGAAGTCTACACTCACGGCGGCAGGAACCCGACCGGCATCGATGTCATCGAGTGGGCGCACCGGATGGAGCAGATGGGTTCCGGCGAGATCCTCCTTACCAGTATGGATTGCGACGGCACCAAGGACGGCTACGACCTGCCGCTCACCCGCGCCGTGGTCGACGCGGTCAGCATCCCGGTCATCGCCTCCGGCGGCGTCGGCGGCCTGTCGCACCTCTACGACGGCTTCACCCTGGGCGGTGCCAGCGCCTGCCTGGCGGCCTCCATTTTCCATTACCGGGAGCACACCATCGAGGAGGCGAAGCAGTACCTCCGCGAGCGGGGCGTCGCGGTCCGTCTCTAACTGAAGTGTCGCGGGTTATCCCCCCTGCGCAGTAGGGGGGAAGGCTCGCGCAGCGAGCCAGGGGGGTCCTGCTCCCCGTGCAGACACCTCCCTGCTTCACTTCGTTCAGCTCCCTATTCCATAGGGGGGACAGATCCAGCCTCCCTTCGCCAGGAGGGCGGTGTTCGCAGACACACTTCGTAACAGGAGCTAACTGAAGATGGAAAAAGCAAACGACGACATCATAGCCGCGGTCTACCGGGTGATCCAGGAGCGCAAGGCGAACCCGACCGGCTGCTCCTATACCGCAAGCCTCATGGCAAAGGGGATCGACAAGATCCTCAAGAAGATCGGCGAGGAGGCGACCGAGGTCGTCATCGCCGGCAAGGGTGGGAAGCGCGAGGAGATCGTCTGCGAGACGGCGGACCTCATCTTCCACAACCTGGTGCTGCTCGGTTTCTACGACATCGACCCGGAAGAGGTCTACGGCGAACTGCGCCGCCGTTTCGGCACCTCCGGCATAGTGGAGAAGGCGTCGCGGACCGCCTAGGGTAGGCGTACCCGTAGAAATTCATTGACAATTCCCGTCCTCATGATATAGTGCTCTTTCCTTGTAGAATGTCTGCCGGCCCGATCTACCCACAAAAGTTTGTAAATCTAGAGAAGAGAGGGGGGGAATATGAATGCCGGGAGTAAAGGTAAAAGAAGCTGAACCGTTTGAACTTGCACTGAAAAAGTTCAAAAAGCAGTGTGAGAAAGCTGGGATCCTTTCGGAAGTGCGCAAGAGAGAGCACTACGAGAAGCCGAGTATCAAGAAGAAGAAAAAGGCTATCGCAGCTCGCAAGCGCGCGCTGAAGAAACAGCGCAAGATGGTCGACTAAAAAGAGGGCTGCATGCAACTGCGGGAGAGACTGACAGCGGAAATGAAGGACGCGATGAAGAGCCGCGACGCACTGCGACTCTCAACGATCCGCATGGTCATCTCCTCGGTGAAAAACCGGGACATCGAGCTCAGACGCGAACTGGCCGACTCGGAGATCACCGACACCATCGTCACACTCTGTAAGCAGCGCCGGGAATCCATCAGGCTCTTTAAGGAAGCAGGCAGACAAGAGCTCGTGGATAAAGAGGAAGCGGAGCTTGCGCTCCTACTGGGTTTCCTCCCCCAGCAGCTGACACGGGAAGAGCTGGAGTCCCTCGTGGACCAGGCTATCGCGGAAACTTCCGCCTCGAGCGGGAAGGACATGGGCCGGGTCATGAAGGCCCTGCAGGCGTCCGTTTCCGGCCGCGCAGATGGCAAGCTGGTGAGCGAAGTTGTAAAGGAGAAGCTCGCGTAGATATCACCCCCGGGACGACCTCCCGGGGGGGGTTGCGGGTTCTTGGTTTAATGAGTGGGGGCGAATCTAGCGATTGCCCCTTCTTTTACTTTGTGACTGCTTCCAGGTGCGCGCATGATCCTTCTCGATATCCTTATCTGGGCCATTCTGGTTTTTTTCGTCGCGAAAGGGTTCTCAAAGGGGCTGGTGCGGGAGGCGTGCTCACTGCTGGGCCTCGTCACGGGCGGCTGGGCCGCCTTCAGGTACTATTCTTCTCTCAGCCAGGGCATCAGGGTCTTCATTAACCTCCCGCCGATAGTAGCGCAGCCGCTCGCATTTCTTCTCATCTTCATGCTGCTCGGCCTCCTCTTCTTTTTCCTCGGTCATCTGCTAACCGTCATCTTCAAGATCATGCTGCTGGGAGGGGTCAACCGGATCGGCGGCGTCGTGTTCGGCTTTCTCGAGGGTGGCTTCGTCCTCTGCATGGTACTGCACTTCGGCACCATGAAACCGATCCCTGAGAAGGTGAAACATGCCATTTCGGGGTCCAAGACTGCGCTGGCGTTCGCTGAGACCGGCGCCAGCATCGCCGCCGGGTGGGAAGGGGCCGCGCGCAAGGAACTGTCGCGGGCAGGGGAACATACGCAATAAGGAATTACACGTGTCGATGATACCGGACGAAAAGGTTAGGGAGGTGCGCGAGAGGGCCCCCATCCTCGAGGTCATCTCCGACTACATGAGCCTCAGGAAATCGGGGGCGAACTATCAGGGGCTCTGCCCGTTTCACGGCGAGAAGAGCCCGTCCTTCAACGTGAACCCGGCGCGCGGCATATTTCACTGCTTTGGCTGCGGCGCCGGCGGTAACGTGGTAACCTTCGTCATGCGCATGGAGGGGATGAACTTCCCGGCCGCGGTGAAGTTCCTCGCCAAGCGGGTCGGCGTCGACATCCCGGAACGGCCGCTCACCCGCGACGAGAAGCGCAAGGTGGACGAGCAGGAACTACTGTACGGCATCAACGAGCTGGCGGCGCAGTTCTACCGCCGGGTGCTGGAGACGGACGAGGCGGGTGCCGCCGGCAGGAGCTACCTGCAGCGGCGCGGGGTGGACGACCCGACCGCCGCGGTCTACCGGATGGGGTTCGCCCCCGAGGGGTGGGACAACCTGGCCAGGCACCTGAGCCGCAAGGGGGTCGCCGCGGAGGACGCGGAAAAGCTCGGCCTGCTGAGGAAACGGGAAGGGAGGGACGGCTACTACGACACCTTCAGAAACCGGCTGCTGTTCACCATCTCCGACCTGCACGGCCGCGCCATAGGCTTCGGCGGCAGGGTGATGGACGACTCGCTCCCGAAGTACATCAACTCCCCGGAGTCGCCGGTCTACCGCAAGAGCGAGGTGCTCTTCGGGTTGGACCTCGCCAAGAAGGGGATGCGCGAGCGGGGGAGCGCCATCATCGTCGAGGGGTATTTCGACCACCTGGCGCTCTACCGTGCCGGCTTCACCAACGTGGTCGCCACCTGCGGCACGGCGCTCACCCCGGGGCACCTGAAGGTGCTCAGGCGCTACGCGGAAAAGGTGTACATGCTTTTCGACGGCGACGACGCCGGCCAGAAGGCGACGCTCAGATCGATGGAGCTCTTCCTCGAGGAAGGGTTCCCCGCGCGCGTGGTCCAGGTGCCGTCGGGCGACGACCCGGACACCTTCATCGGGCGCGAGGGGGCCGCCGGGTTCGCGCCGCTGCTGGAGTCGGCGCAGCCGATTTTCGAGTTCTTTTACCGCGGGCTGATCCGCAGCACCGACACCCGCGGGGTGGAGGGGAAGGTCGCCTTCGTGAACGAGGTGGCCCCGAGGCTTTTGAAGATCGCCGATCCGCTGGAACGCGAACTCTACGAGAGGGAGATCTGCCGGGCCGTCGGAATCGACCAGGGGATGCTGCGCAAGAAGGTCGGGATCGCTCCGGCCGTGCGCGCCAAGGCACGCCCCGCGGCGCGCGAGACCGCCGGCACCGAGGAGGTGCTGCTGATGCTCATGGTCAAGTTCCCGGAGGTGGTGTTTAAGGTCCGCGATCTGGGTGCCGATACGCTCTTCAGTGCCGGGCACCTGGACGTCGCCCTCTCCATCCTGGAGCAGTCGGCGGAAGGAGGAGTCGATCTTCCCGCGGTCCTGGAGCAGCTGGAGTCGCCGGAGGAAAGGGCGCGGCTCTCCTCGCTGTTCGTGGAGGACGCCCACCTGGAGGACATCGACGCGCTCAAGGCGTTCGAGCAGTGCCGCCAGACCCTGGAGCGCGGCGCGCTGAAGGGCGGCGGCAAGGCCCTGGCGCGCGAGCTGGCGCAGGTCGACCCGGATTCCCCGAGGTACCGGGAGATCCTGATGGAACTGGAAACGTTGCGAAATAAGAAATCGAAATTATCATAGTAGGTAGAGTCGTCGCGGAGTGTGGTTAATGGCAAAAAAAAGCATGGACGAAGTGAAGCAGCTCATCGACCTCGGCAAGGAAAAGGGATTTCTCACCTACGAAGAGGTGAACGACCTGCTCCCCCCCGACATCGTCTCGTCGGACCAGATCGACGACGTGATGAGCATGTTCGGAGATATGGACATCGAGATCGTGGACTCCGCCCAAAAGGTGAAGATCCCTAAGATCAAGATGGACCTCGAGGAAGACGAGGAGCACGAGGGCGAGCAGGAGGAGGTCGAGTTCGAGCCCGGCACCCTCGGGCGCACCAGCGACCCGGTGCGCATGTACCTGCGCGAGATGGGGTCGGTTTCGCTCCTGACCCGCGAGGGCGAGGTCGAGATCGCCAAGCGTATCGAGGTCGGCGAGCGCGACGTGGCGAGCGTCATCCTGAACACCCCGATCACCGTGAAAGAGGTCATCTCCCTGGGGGATCGCCTCAGGAAGCTGCAGATCGGCGCCATCGAGATCAGCAAGGATGTCGAGGAGGAGGTGCTGGAGGAGGGCGAAGAGGACCTCCAGGCCATGAAGGTCCTGGGCATCATCGACGAGATCAAGGAATTCGACGGGCGCATGGAGGAGATCCAGGCCGCCCTGGAGCCGGAAGCGGTGGCAGCGGCGGAGCGCGCGCGCCTGCAGGAGGAGCACGTCGAGCTGAAGGTGAAGATGGCGGACCTCTTGAAGTCGCTGCGCCTGAAGGACCGCCACATTGAAAAGATCGCCCAGCGCCTCAAGGAGCTCTCCTGCAAGGTCGACCTGGTGATGCAGGAGATAACCGAACTGGAGAAGGAGACCGGCACGGAGCAGGACCCCTTCCTCAGCACCTTCGACGGGCTGCGCGGCGCCTCGGAGGCCCAGTTCCAAAGCGCGCTGAGCCTGGGCCAGGAGGACGCGCAGAAGCTTGAAAAGCGCTACCGCTCGGCCGAGAAGAAGCTGCGCAAGATCGAGCAGGAGTCCGGCTTCAAGGCCTGCGAGCTCGCCAACGCCCTGACCGCCATCGACCAGGGCGAGCGCAAGGCGAAGCTCGCCAAGAGCGAGCTGGTGGAGGCGAACCTCCGCCTGGTGGTCTCCATCGCCAAGAAGTACACCAACCGGGGTCTGCAGTTCCTCGACCTGATCCAGGAAGGGAACATCGGCCTCATGAAGGCGGTCGACAAGTTCGAGTACCAGCGCGGCTACAAGTTCTCCACCTACGCCACCTGGTGGATCCGCCAGGCGATCACCCGCGCCATCGCGGACCAGGCCCGCACCATCAGGATCCCGGTCCACATGATCGAGACCATCAACAAGCTGATCCGGACCAGCAGGCAGCTGGTGCAGGAGATCGGCCGCGAGCCCTCCCCCGAGGAGATCGCCGAGCGCATGGCGCTGCCGCTCGACAAGGTCAGGAAGGTGCTGAAGATCGCCAAGGAGCCGATCTCCCTGGAAACCCCCATCGGCGAGGAGGAGGATTCCCACCTGGGCGACTTCATCGAGGACAAGGGGGTCGTTTCCCCCCTCGAGGCGGTCATCAAGGCGAACCTTTCCGAGCAGACCTCCCGGGTCCTCTCCACCCTCACCCCGCGCGAGGAGAAGGTGCTCAGGATGCGCTTCGGGATCGGCGAGAAGAGCGACCACACCCTTGAGGAGGTGGGACAGGACTTCGAGGTCACCCGGGAGCGTATCCGGCAGATCGAGGCGAAGGCGCTCAGGAAGCTGCGCCACCCGAGCCGGGCGAAGAAGCTGAAGAGCTTCGTGGAATAGCCATCCAGGGCCGCGCCGGAACATCGGCGCGGCCCTGTTTCATTGACGATGAGGTGAAACATGCAGAAAAAAGCGGTTATCCTGTACAGCGGCGGGCTGGATTCCACCACCTGCCTGGCGATTGCCCGCGAACAGGGGTACGCGCCCTACGCCATCAGCTTCAGCTACGGGCAGCGGCACCAGCAGGAACTGGAGGTCGCCAAGGCCAACGCGCGGCCGATGGGGGCGCTGGACCACCTGCTGGTGGAGTTCGACCTGAGAAAGATGGGGGGGAGCGCGCTCACCTCCGATCTGGCGGTCCCCAAGGGGGGGGTGGAGGAGGACGAGATCCCGGTCACCTACGTCCCGGCCCGCAACACCATCTTCCTCTCCTTCGCGCTGGGGTGGGCCGAGGTGCTCGGCTCCTTCGACATCTTCATCGGCGTCAACGCCCTGGACTACTCGGGCTATCCCGACTGCCGGCCGGAATTCATCCGGGCCTACGAGGCCATGGCGAACCTCGCCACCAAGGCGGGGGTAGAGGGGAGCGGCCGGGTGAAGATCCACACCCCGCTCATCAGTCTCACCAAGGCGGACATCATCAGGAAGGGGCTCTCCCTGGGCGTCGACTACGGCCTGACCCACTCCTGCTACGACCCGGCCGAAGACGGCGCCGCCTGCGGGCTGTGCGACTCCTGCCGGCTGCGCCTGAAGGGGTTCGCCGAGGCGGGAGTGGCGGACCCGGTGCGCTACGTAAAATAGTGAAAGGTGACAGGTGCATGGTGAAAGAGACGAAAAAAGATAACGACACGGCCGCGACCTCCTCCGCCGAGCCGCGCCCCAAGCGGAGCCCGCTCTCCGACGTGCAGCTTACCCGCGACACCCGGAACATCGCGATCGGCAAGGTCGGCGTAAAGGACATCTCCTACCCCATCGTGGTGATGGACAAGAACCGCTCCTTCCAGAGCACGGTGGCGCGCATCAACATGTACGTCGACCTCCCGCACCACTTCAAGGGGACCCACATGAGCCGCTTCGTGGAGATCCTGAACAGCTACCGGGAAAAGATCGCCCTGGACAAGATGGAGACCATCCTCGCCAAGATGAAGGAGAAACTGGGGGCCTCCAGCGCGCACCTGGAGATGGAATTTCCCTACTTCATCGAGAAAAAGGCCCCGGTATCCGGCGCCAAGAGCCTGATGGAGTACACCTGCACCTTCAGCGCCTCGCTTTCGGAGAGCTTCGACTTCGTGCTCGGCATCAAGGTGCCGGTCACCTCGCTCTGCCCCTGCAGCCGCGAGCTCTCCAGCTACGGCGCCCACAACCAGCGCTCCATCATGACGGTCCAGGTCCGCTACAGCGAGTTCATCTGGATCGAGGACCTGATCGAGGTCATCGAGGAGTGCGGCTCCTCACCGGTCTACTCCCTGCTGAAGCGCGAGGACGAAAAGTACGTCACGGAAAAGGCCTACGAGAATCCGCGTTTCGTCGAGGATATGGTGCGCGAGGCGACCGTGCGGCTCCTCGCCATGGAGAACATCTCCTGGTTTTCGGTGGAGGCGGAGAACTTCGAATCGATCCACAAGCACTCGGCCTACGCCGCCATCGAGAGAAGCAAGTCATAAGGCCGGAGCCGCCGGTCAAGGCTTTGACTGTGGATAAATCTGTTGATAAGCGGCAAAACTGTGGACAAGGCTAGCTTTTACCCCCTCATTTAACTACGCTAAGGTGTGCCTCTCTAATGAAGAGCGTTCTCGCGATTTTCGCAAAAACTCCGCTCCCGGGCAGGGTCAAGACGCGCCTCGGTCCCGCCCTGTCCCCGGAGGAGGGTGCCGAACTGTACCGCTGCATGCTGCTGGACACCGTCGCCAGGGTGCGGGTCCTCTCGGTGGACACCGTCATTTTTTTTGACGGTGACGAGGCGGTTTTTCGGGATCTGGCACCCGGCGCGCTGCTGGTGCGCCAGCACGGGGGGGGGCTGGGCGAGCGGCTGGAGCATGCCTTTGAGGAGCTCGGTGCCCTGGGGTATCGCGCCCGCGTGGTGATCGGCACCGATGCTCCCGACCTGCCGCTTGGCTATATAGCCGAGGCGTTTCGTCGCATCGAGGCCGGCAGCGACGCCGTGTTCGGTCCGGCCGAGGACGGCGGCTATTATCTGGTGGCGTTGGGCGGGGCGACCGGCGGCCTGTTCAGGGACATACCCTGGTCCGGCCCCCAGGTGCTCGCGTTGAGCCGGGAAAGGGCCCGTGCCGCGGGTTTCACGACCGCGCTGCTCCCCGCCTGGTATGACGTGGACAGCTTTGAAGACCTGCTGCGTCCGGGCCTGAGCGACCCGGAGAACGGTGCCCCGCTCACGCGCGGCTTCCTGAGGGAGCGTGGTATAGGCGCCGAATCCCTAGCCCGGGCACGGATGGGGCGCTCAGATTGGCACTAGCACCCCTCGCCCTCCGGGAGTGTGAGGGGAGGGGAGCTAGGGCGAAGGCGATTGACGCCGGGATCAATAGCTCGGAACGACCCATGGAGCAGCCCGCCAAGCCTAACAAGCCTAAGGACACCACCAGCGCATGCCAGAATCCCCCATAAAGATCCTCAACGAGGTGTTCGGCTTCAAGACCTTTCGTCCTCCCCAGCAGGAGATCGTCGAGCAGGTGATCGCCGGCGGGGACGCCTTCGTGCTCATGCCGACCGGCGGCGGCAAGTCCCTCTGCTTCCAGATACCGGCGCTCTGCCTCCCCGGAACGGCCCTGGTGGTCTCCCCGCTGATATCCCTCATGAAGGACCAGGTGGACGCCCTGCGCGAGAACGGGGTGGCGGCGGGGTGCTACAACTCCACGCTCGGCGAGGTTGAGGCGCGCCGCGTGCTGGCGGAACTGCACGCGGGGAGCCTGAAGCTCCTCTACGTCGCGCCGGAGCGGCTCCTGAGCGAGGGCTTCCTGGAGCGCATCAAGTCCCTCCCCATCTCGCTCTTCGCCATCGACGAAGCGCACTGCGTCTCGGCCTGGGGCCACGACTTCCGCCCGGAGTACGCCCAGCTCGGGATTCTGCGCGAAATATTCCCCGACGTTCCGATGATAGCCCTGACGGCGACCGCCGACAGCCAGACCAGGGGGGACATCCTGGCCCGGCTGGGGCTCTCCGGCGCGACCTGCTACGTCGCGGGATTTGACCGTCCGAATATCCGGTATTCCGTCGTGGAGAAAAAGAAGCCCTTCAACCAGCTGGCCGGGTTTCTCGCCGGCCGCAAGGACGAGGCCGGCATCGTGTACGCCCTCTCGAGAAAGCGGGTCGAGGAGGTGGCGAACAAGCTGATCGCGTCCGGGGTGAAGGCCGCCGCGTACCACGCGGGGCTCCCGGACAAGGAGCGCCACCGGGTGCAGGACGCCTTCCTGAAGGACGACCTGAAGGTCGTGGTGGCGACGGTCGCCTTCGGGATGGGGATCGACAAGTCCAACGTCCGCTTCGTGGTGCATTACGACATGCCGAAGAGTATCGAGAGCTATTACCAGGAGACCGGACGCGCCGGGCGTGACGGGCTTCCCGCGGACGCGCTGCTGCTCTTTGGCTACGGCGACATAGCGATCTCGCGCGGGCTGATCGAGGGGGGCGGCAACGCGGAGCAGAACCGCATCGAGCTGCACAAGCTGAACTGCATGGCCGGTTTCGCCGAGGCGCAGACCTGCCGGCGCCGCGTGCTGCTCGGCTACTTCGGTGATCACCTGGAGAAGGACTGCGGCAACTGCGACATCTGCGAGAGCCCGCCCGAGCGCTTCGACGCCACGGAGGACGCGCGCAAGGCGCTCTCTTGCGTCTTCCGTGTCGGCCAGCGCTTCGGCATGATGCACGTCATCGACGTGCTGCGCGGCTCCCAGAACCACCGGATGCTGGAGCTCAAGCATGACAAGCTCTCCACCTTCGGCATAGGTAAGGAGCTCTCCCAGGACGCCTGGGGGGGGCTGATCCGGCAGCTGGTGCACCTGGGCTACCTGGAGCAGGACCTGGCGGCCTTCTCGGTGCTGAAGCTGACCGAGCGGGCCCGCCCGCTTTTGAAAGGGGAGGAGCGGCTGGAGTTGGCCCGCCCGCGCGACGCGCGGGTGGTCGAGAAGAAATCGGCCGCCAGGAAAACCGCCTCCTACGATGGCGGGCTGTTCCAGGAGCTGCGGGCGCTCAGGAAGGAGATCGCCGACGAGCAGCAGGTGCCCCCCTTCGTGGTGTTCGCGGACGCGACGCTGGCGGAGATGGCGTCGCAGATGCCCAAGGACAAGTGGGAGCTGTTGAAGGTCACCGGGGTGGGGCAGCACAAGCTGGCGCGCTACGGCGACGCCTTCCTGCGGGTCATCAGGGAGCACAATTCGCCTACTTGATCACCTCGAGCGAGTACCCGCTGTGCGAGAGGTGGTGGATGACGTCCTGGATGTGCTCCACCCCCCGGGTCTCCAGCTCCACCAGCACCTCGGTCTTGCCGATGGGGAGCGACTTGGAGCGCCGGTCGTGGGTGATGATGGAGATGTTGGCCCGGGTCTGGGCGATCTCGGCGGTCAGCCGCGCCAGTGCCCCCGGGACGTCGTCCAGCTCCACCTTGAGCTTCAGGTAGCGTCCGGCCGCCAAAAGCCCCCGTTCCACCACGACCGCTATGGTCTTGACGTCGATGTTGCCCCCGGACAAAAGCGCCACGGTCTTGCCGGAAAGCCGCTTCACCCTGCCGTTCAGCAGCGCCGCCAGTCCCACCGCGCCGGCCCCTTCCACCATCAGCTTGTTGCGCTCCAAAAGCGCCACGATCGCCTGGGCGATCTCCTCCTCCTCCACCAGCACGACTTCGTCCACCAGGTCGCGCACGACAGGAAAGGTGAGGCTGCCGGCGGTTTTCACCGCGATGCCGTCGGCGAGGCTCGCCCGGATCGGGACGGTGAGGATCTCGCCCTTCTTGAGCGCGAGCTGCATGGACGGGGCGGCGGCCGACTCGACCCCGATGATCCGGACCCGCGGGTGGGTCTCCTTGATGGCGCAGGCGATCCCCGCGATGAGACCTCCGCCGCCGATCGGCACCAGCACGTTGGCCAGGTCGGGGAGTTCCTCCAGCAGTTCCAGGCCGATGGTCCCCTGGCCCGCCATGACCTGGGGGTCGTTGAAGGGGTGCACGAAGAGGGCCCCGCTTTGCGCCGCCTCGCGCAGCGCAGCAGCGCAGGCCTCGTCGAAGTTCTTCCCTTCCAGGACGACGGTCGCGCCGTAATCCCGGGTGGCGAAGACCTTCTGGGGCGGCGTGCTCTCCGGCATGTAGACGGTCGCTCTTACCCCGAGCAGATCCGCCGAGAAGGCGACACCCTGGGCGTGGTTCCCCGCGGAGGCCGTGATGACGCCGCCGGTAAGCCGTTCGCGGGGCTGGGAGGTCATGAAGTTGAGGGCGCCGCGGATCTTGAAGGCGCCCGTGCGCTGCAGGTTTTCACATTTGAAGTACAGCGGCAGGCCGAGACGCTCGCTGAAGTGCTGGGCGTGGATCAGTTCCGTGCGACGCACCCGTTTCTTGAGTCTATGGGCCGCGTCCAGGATCAGGTTGTAATCGAGCATGTAGGTACCGTCCGGGAGGAAGGGCATTTCTTTACCGCAAAGGCGCAAAGAACGCGAAGCAATCAAGGAACCACGATTTTTCTAAAGGTTTTACTCTGCGTCCTTCGCGCCCTTGCGGTAAAGAAAGCCGTTTAGGGGTTAGTGGTGGTGGTCGTGATGCTCGCCGGAACAGCCGCCGTGCGCGTGCCGGTGCGGGTGCGCGTGCGGGTGGGCGTGGGAGGTGGCGCGCGGGCGATGCCGGAACTGCTTGGCCTCGCCGTCCCCGGTGCAGCGGGTGCTCTCCAGCTGCAAGGTGGTGTGGGAGATGTGGAAGCGCTCGAACAGGCGCTCCTCGATCTTCCTCAGCATGCCTCCCTGCTCGCCCCTGAAGGAGGCGGGGACCACCACGTGCCCGGAGAGCGCGTTGATGTGGGAGCAGATGGTCCAGATGTTCAGGTGGTGCACCTCCTCCACCCCGTCGATCTCGCGAATGGCGGCCGCCACCTGGCTCACGTCCATGCCGCGCGGCACCCCCTCAAGCAGGATGTGCAGGCTTTCCCGCACCACGCGCCAGGAACCCCAGAAGATCACGAAACCTATGCCGACCGAGATGAGCGCGTCGAGCAGGTACCAGTCGGTGAAGTACATGACGACGCCGCCGATGATGACGCCGATGGAGGCCGCGGCGTCCCCGACCATGTGCAGGAAGGCGGCGCGCACGTTCAGGTCGTCGTGCGAGTGTGAGTGCAGGGCGCCCGCGGCGAAGAGGTTCATGGCGAGGCCGATGGCGGCGATCAGCATCATCGGGAGGCTCTTCACCGCCTCGGGCTGGTAGATTCTCCCCAGCGCCTCGTAGCAGATGACCGCGGCGATGATGAAGACCGTGCTGCCGTTTATGAAGGAGGCGAACACCTCCATGCGGTGCCAGCCGAAGGTGCGGGTGTCGCTCACCGGATAGGACGACAGCTTGATGGCGGCGAGCGAAAGGAGCAGCGCGAAGAGGTCGAGGAATACGTGGGCCGCGTCGGAGAGCAGGGCCAGGGAGTTGGTCCAGAGTCCCCCGACCAGCTCGGCTATGAGGGTGGCCGCGGTGAGGAAAATGGCGAACTTGAAACGTCCTGCAATGCTCTGGTCCAGCTGGGTTTCGGCGTGCGCATGCATGTGGTGCCCCGGCAGGAGGGGGACGAAGCCCCCCCCTGGCTCACGGTGGTTAGAAGCTCAAGGCCGCCTTCAACGAATAGATGGGGCGCACCTGGTACTCCGCCTCGGCGGTGATGCCGAAGAGCGGCAGCGGCGATATTTTCAGTCCGGCGAAGACGCGCGGCTGGTAGATGTCCTCGGATTTGAGCGGAGTAAAGCCCGGCGTGGTAGCGGCGAGCGATTGCAGCTTCCCGGTCGCCTTGCTGTTGACCCAGACCGCGCCGGCACCGGCGTACGGGGTGAGGAACAGAATTCCTTTGCTGATGGAGGCGTCGATCCCGGCGGTCTGCAGGTCCAGATCGTTCACCCCGGCAAGCCTCGTGTAGGTGCCGCGGATGCCGAGCGCGGGCGTCGCCAGCGTGCCGTCCAGGATCGCCTTGCTCACCTCGACCCCGTACAGTTTGATGTTGGAATTGGGCACGTAGGAGTACATGGCGCCGAGGTCGATCCCGAAGGGGAGCCCTTTGCGGACCCTGATCTTCGGGAGGTAGAGAAATGAGGGCGCGTCGTTATTGAAGGCAGCGTTCCAGTTCCCTTTCTTGATGTCGATCGCCTCGACCTCGATCCCCGCATCGAAACCGGTTATCCCCAGCGGTGCCGCCGGGGCGGTGTTCTTGAAGGAGATGGCGGCGCCCGCTTCCTTGCTCATGTCCTTGAAGGTCCCCTGAGCGATCGGGGTGGCAAAATTGATATCCTTGGCCATCGCCTGCGCCCCTGTTAATGCAGCCAGAGCGAGTGCAACCACAATGCTTTTTTTCACGTGTTCCTCCGTTCTCATTGAATGACAGAATAATTTTAATCTTAACAGAGGCGCCTATTCCGGTCAATCACTTAGCGGTTTGCCGCCTTGCAATTTTGCCGGTATACTGTTAACCTTCCCCGCAAAACTTGATGGAGGTCATTCTAATGGAACCGATTCACCACCGTCTCATCATCCTTGGCTCAGGCCCTGCCGGCTACAGCGCTGCGGTCTATGCGGCACGTGCTAACCTCAGTCCGGCCCTGATTACCGGTATGCAGCAGGGGGGGCAGCTGATGCAGACCATGGAGGTGGATAACTGGCCCGGCGACCCTGACGGGGTGATGGGGACCGACCTGATGGAGCGCATGCAGCGGCATGCGGAGCGTTTCGGCACCGAGTTCATTTACGACCATATCCACACGGCTCAGGTGAAGAAACCTCCCTTTCTCCTCCAAGGGGACAACGGCAGTTACAGCTGCGACGCGCTCATCATCGCGACCGGCGCCTCGGCCCGTTACCTGGGACTTCCCTCCGAGGAATCCTTCAAAGGCAAGGGCGTTTCCGCCTGCGCCACCTGCGACGGATTTTTCTACCGCGGCAAACCGGTCGCCGTCATCGGCGGGGGGAGTACCGCCGTCGAGGAGGCCCTCTACCTTGCCAACATAGCGAGCCACGTGACGGTGGTGCACCGCAGGGACAAGTTCCGCGCCGAGAAGATCCTCACCGACAGGCTGATAGAGAAGACGCAAAGCGGCAACGTCACCATCGAATGGAACCAGAACCTGGACGAGGTGCTGGGCGACGCCTCCGGGGTCACCGGGATCCGCATCCGGCACGCCAGCGGTTCCGACAAAGTCATACCGGTGCACGGCTGCTTCATCGCCATCGGTCACAAGCCCAACACCGATATCTTCAAGGGTCAGCTGGACATGGACGAAGGGTACATCCGGACCAACGGCGGCTGCGAAGGCGATGCCACCGCGACGAGCGTCCCGGGAGTCTTTGCCGCGGGCGACGTGCAGGACAGGCTGTACAAACAGGCGATCACCTCTGCGGGAACCGGCTGCATGGCAGCACTCGACGCGGACCGCTATCTGGAGATGTTGAAAAGCTAGGCAGAACCGGGGGCCGGGGATTGGGGACTAGGGGCCGGGGGAAATCCGGCCTCAAGGCCCCTCTCCTTTGCCACCGGACAACCCTCACCCCTTCCTCCCCTGCGCCGATCGCTTCAGACGTCCATCCCTCAACCGGGGAGGTCTCATGCTCGCCAAGGTCCTCTCCAGTGCTCTGCTCGGAATAGACGCCATCCTGATCGATGTTGAGGTCGACATTGCCCAGGGGCTCCCCCAGCTTGCCACCGTCGGGCTACCCGACGGTGCGGTGAAGGAGAGCAAGGACCGGGTCAAAGCCGCGCTCAAGAACTCCGGTTACGAATTCCCCAACCGAAAAATAACGGTGAACCTCGCCCCCGCCGACGTGAAGAAGGAGGGGGCGTCCTTCGACCTCCCGATCTCCATCGGGATTTTGGCCGCCACCGGCGTGATCAGGCGCGACAAGCTCGCGCGCTACGTCCTGCTGGGCGAGCTTTCCCTGGACGGCGGGGTGAAGCCGGTGCGCGGCTGCCTTCCCATCGCGGTCGCGGCGCGCGAGATGAACCTCGCAGGCATCATCATCCCCCAGGAGAACGTCTGCGAGGGGGGTGTGGTCGAGGGGATCGAGGTGATCGGGGTCACGGAGCTCTCCCAGGTCGTCGATTTCCTGAACGGCGCCCTGGAGATCCCGCCCTACCGGGCCGACATAGAGAGCCTTTTCAGCCAGGGGGGGGAGGCCGGCGACGACTTCTCCGAGGTGAAGGGTCAGGAACACGCCAAGCGCGCCCTGGAAGTGGCGGCGGCCGGAAGCCACAATCTGCTCATGTTATGTTCACAGGGACAAGGATCTGTGTTATCCTTTCCACTCAAACATAGCAGGGGGGTCGCCAAGTGTCACGAGCTTTCAGTTACCTACGTTTCAGTCGCCCGGAACAGAGAAAAGGCCATAGTCTCAAACGCCAAGCTGACATGGCAACTAACTACGCCGAGCGTCACGGCTTGATCCTGGACGAGGCGCTTACCTTTCAAGACTTGGGCATGTCAGCATACCGGGGGAGTCACGCAATAACCGGCGGTCTTAGCCGGTTTCTCGAAGCTATCGAAAGTGGCTTTGTGAGGCCAGGAGACTTCCTGCTAATCGAAAACCTGGATCGCCTGTCGCGTCAATCTGTCGGCGATGCTTACAGCCTGCTCAAGTCGATTTGCGATAAGGGTGTGACGGTTGTAACGCTTCAAGACGATAAGCAGTACACGAAAGAAATACTCAATACTGACTTTGCCGCGCTGCTGATAGCACTGTCTTACTTTTCAAGAGGGCACGATGAGAGCCTTACGAAGTCGAAACGGCTGAGTGCAGCATGGAAAAATAAGCGTAGCAACATTGGTGTAAAGCCGTTGACAGGCAAGTTGCCGGGATGGTTGTGTATCAACGATGAAAAGCAAATAGAAGCTATCTCGGATCGTGCTGAGGTAGTACGACAAATTTTCTCTCAGTACGTTGAAGGGGTTTCACCTAGAACTATCGCCAACGCGCTGAATGAAGCAAACGTAGAGCCTTGGGGCCTGGGTAAGCAGAAAGCCGAGAAGTGGAACACCTCATACATTCAGAAGGTACTCGACAACGAGGCCGTACTGGGCAAGTTCACCCCGCACAAGATGGAACACGAAGGGATCAAAAAGCGCAGAGTCCCGCTCGACACGATCAACAACTATTTCCCCGTTATCATAGACGCCGCCACCTTCAGTCGGGTCCAGGAAGTGCGGACGCGTAACAAGCTCGGAAGGCGAAAGGCAACCGGAGTCCTCACCAATGCCTTTTCCATGCTGTTCCGGTGCCGGACCTGTGGCTCTTATCTTGTCCGTGTCAACAAGAGCAGCAAAACCAACTGGCAGTACCTTGTGTGCGGTGCGGCTAAGGCCGGATACCGCGACCAGGAGAGCGGCTTCCGGCTTTGTCCTGGGGGGTACGATGCGGTGCGATACGAGAAGGTAGAACAGGCGTTCGTTGACGCTGTGCGCGGTGGCCGGTTTGTCTCGGAGGCAGGGGCCGCGCTGGCGCGAGTAGAGGCCGCGATAGCCGAGAAGCGAGAGCTGAGGGATGGGAACTTAAAGCAGCTCACCAATCTGACAGCCGGGATCATGGATGGCACGTTGAAGGGCGATACGCCGCTGATGCGGGACGTACCCCGGCCAGACGGTACTGTGGAGCACTGGACGGTCAGGGAACAGATAGAACTGCTTGAGGGCGGCGTGAGGGGGGCAGAGTCGGCAATCGAACGCCTAGAGGTGGATCGGGAGGCGCTGAAGCCGCGAGCGGTAGACATGAAGATCGAGGAACTGAAGCGGGCGGTCGCACGGCCTGAAATTGACCGGCAGAAGGTGAACATCCTACTGCAGGCGCTGTGCGAGGGGGCAGAGCTGAACAGCGTCACAAAGGAGATGACCTTTCGGCTGCGGCACTCGGAGACGCCGGTTGTGATTGCCTGGGGACTGGGGCCGGATCTTATGTAAGGTTCATTTTTCCCCTTTCGCGGAAGAGAGCATGGGAACCATCGCAAGGAACTCAACCTGACAAAAAGGCCGGGGGGACCTCATGAGGATCGCTTTAGTCGGGACTTTGTGTGCATGCGAAGGGTACGGCCTACCCTTGGCCTGCGTACTCCGTGGGTCTCCCTGCCTTGCCTGCTGGTAGATCGCACAAAGCAATCCAGTAGGTAACCACCTGCTTCATCGTCTCGCAGTACTTGGTGTAGTCAGTCGGTTTGCAGATGTAGCTGTTGGCACCGTAAGTGTATCCGTCCAGAATATCCTGTTCGGAGTGTGACCCGGTGAAAAGGACCACCGGGAGTGCTCTTGTCCGTTCATCCTCCCTGATCCTCTTCAGCACCTCCAGGCCGTTCATCCTGGGCAACTTCAGATCGAGTAGCACCAGTCGGGGGATGGCGTAAGGATCTCGGCCAAGGTAGTCGCCGGTACCAAAGAGGTAGTCCAGGGCTTCGGCCCCATCGTGTGCGGTAATGACTACCTGGAGGGGCAGGATGTTGCGTAAGGCCCTCAGAGTAAGCACCTCATCATCCCGGCTGTCTTCTACCAGTAGTATTATCTGGTTCACGGTCCTGCCCCCTTGTGCAAAGTTTGTGCAGCCTACAAAAACAGTTACTCATTAGCAAGAGTTTTTATTGCTTCGCCTTAGTTGCTTTAGGGGGTCTGTTTTGTAGTTCGCTTCCCGCTTGACATCTTTTGGGTATTGCTGTATAAATATCAGTAACGAACGTCATACGTTTTTAGACAACGGGGGAGCCCATGAAATACATCGGCTATGTCAGGGTATCGACCGGGAAGCAAGGGCGCTCGGGCCTGGGTCTTGAAGGTCAGGAAGCCGCCATACTCTCCCACGTCTCCAGCATGGCCGGTGAGCTGGTCGAGATGTACAAGGAAGTCGAGAGCGGCAAGAAGGATGATCGCCCGGTGTTGCTCGAAGCCATAGCACATGCTCAGCTGATCGGCGCGCACCTGGTGATCCACAAGCTTGACCGGCTCAGCCGCGACCTTGGGTTTATCACTCAGCTGCAAAAGTCTGATCTCGACTTCACGGTGGTCGACCTCCCAGGCGCTGACAAGTTCGTGATACACCTTTTCGGTGCCTTGGCAGAGAAGGAGCGGAGCATGATCTCCGACCGCACAAAACGGGCGCTACAGGCCGCCAAGGAGCGGGGGAAGGTGCTGGGCAATGCCAAGGGCTACCAGTTCAAGGAAGGGGCACAGGAAGCCGGGGCCGCTGCAGCTGGCAAGGCTCATGCTGAACGCGCTGATCTTCTGGCATCAAGGGTACTGCCGCTGATCGAGAAATTCCAGGCCGAAGGGCGAAGCCTGCGGGGGATCGCCGGGGAGCTGAACGAGAAAGGCATACCGACACCGCGCGGGAAGGAATGGACAGCACAGGCCGTCAAGAACGCCCAGGCCAGGGCATAACGGACCATAAACAGACAAGGGGGAGGGTATGACGGTTAGTCGTGAGGAATACGCTGCAGCTGTGGCTAAAATGGTTGAACTGGCACAGGGAGGGACAGGCGGTGGCCGGGTGGCGGCTCAGGTCGTTTTGTCCGCTTACAACGGCTGGGACTATCAGCTAGACGTGGCCGACATGGGTAACCTGGACAGGGGGAACCATGACGCGGCAATGAAGGTGATCCAGGGCCGGTATGACACAGGCTGCGAACCTCACAGCGTGATCGAAGACGGTGAAAGGGTGTTCCAGGGACTGAGGAAACAGTGGGGCAACCTGCACGTTTATGAGCGGGGAAAAAAGGATTGTCCGAGCTGTGACGGACGCGGTCTTGTCTTCAAGAACTATGACGACGAAGACGGTACACAGTGCACCCGCTGCGAGGGGAAGGGGCGCGTCTGCCGCTGCACCTGACGGGAACGTAATGAGCCGGGCAGGCACCAGGGAGGGCAGGGGGCATAGGCACGGTCCTCTGACGGCCAGGTCTCATGGTCCATGGTCTGAACGGACGCGGCGCAGCTGGCGCTGCCCTGCTAGCTGCTGACAGAGTATGTTAAGGGGGTGTCCCAAAAACGTACAATTGACTTTACCTAATAATAAAATTGTGGTATTGGCTGACACAATAAAACTACTGCCGTCTTGCCTCGTCCCTACAACAAGGAAATGGCTCTTTCTTGATGCTGGGCAAAATCCCCCTTGAGCCCGTCTAACAGGAGGATACAAAATGACCATACTGCTTAAAATGGGGGCTTTATTTGTGTTGTTGGGGTTACTCTCTGGTTGTTTCGAGGCCCATGCAACATCACAAAAACTAGCTAGTGACCGTTACGAGATTGTTGCTAGCGGGCCAGGAGCAGGCATAGACGCGTGGGAACAGGCATTTACAACGGAAGCAAATAAAGTTTGCGCCAATCGCTATATCATTATCCAGAAAGAAAACTATACCCAATCCGGCCCTGGTGTAGTTAAAGGCATAGTTAAATGCGAGTAAACATCGAATGAGCCTCCGCAAAAGCTGTCAGAATAGCTCTGGCGGCTTTTGCGGCCCTCTTCAACCTCCGTCATCAGGGTCCAGTTTCGGCTTGCGCTTCAACCTCTGGACATGTCCGCGTGCGCCTACCAGCTCCCCCGCCGTGCGCTCATTCCGCTTGTGCTGCTCTGCCAGCTCCCGGCGCTCCTGTGCCACCACGGCACCCTCCCGGCGTAGCAGTTGACGTTCATAGTCGAGCCTGCGTCCCTTGTCGGTGATCTCGGCCCACGCCCTGGTGACCGCCTCCCGCTCCCGCTCCAGGGACTCAGCCGCCGCCCGGTTCTCCCCGGCCACTATACGGCGCGCTGCGCCCTTGGCAAAGCCGATGCTGACAATCACCGCCGCGACCGCCGCGCCGACCACGACCGGCCATGCAGCCAGCGACACCGGCAACCCCACCACGCCCACCGGCACAGCCACCAAAACCAGTATCAAAAGCCCCTCGATGCTCACCATCAGCGGAGATACGCGTCAATGACGCTCTCCCGAAAATGCCCCATTTCCTGACTGACAACGAGCCGGGCCGCGCGGTATTCCCAGCCTGCCGCCTGCAGCTCTGCCAGTCGGTTTTGAGCGTAGGAATGACGGCAACCATGGCCACCAGCAGAAAAATTTAGTACGCGCTTGCTGGCTGCTGAGAATGACTGAGACCATGCCTGCCCGCCCCCTACCCCGTAGTTTTTGACATAAAAGATGCCACGGTCTCGCACCAGCTCGGGAATAGCCAGCCTGAACCCTTCTTCCAACCTGGTTGCGAGGTCTCGCGGTATCAGAACCTGTCTGACAAGCCCTCCCTTCCCCTTCACGGTGTACAGCTCGCCGTCCGGTCTGCTGCCGTTGGCACCCTTGAACCTGTCGGCGCTCCAGGTCCGGTGAGAGCTCGCCGGTTGCTCTCCGCTGCTGGCACGCCTCAGCGAGTAGGATTCGTGCGCCCTGATCGAAGTCCGCGCGCTCAGTTCTGTCATCAAGGCATTACGGGGGGTCTGAGCACTGCAGATAGCCGCGAGCTGCCCGGCTGTGTAGGCCCGCCCGGTCTTGATCGTTTCCAACTCGCTCCGCACCCTTGGCAGGGCCTCGGTACCTGGTCCGTGAAGGTGGCGCTGCAGCCGGTCGAGCGCCTGCCGCTCCTGGTTCAGCGTTGACTGACTCACCGCCTCGGCGCGCTGCTCCAGGTAGTGCGTTGCTGCCTCTCGGGTGGCTGTGCGAAGATCGCCGCGCCGTTCCTGGTGGAGCCATTCGGCATACTGCCCCATCACCTGCCTGCTGATCCGCTCGGTACCCAGCCCCTGCACCCCGGCTTTGTCGCCGCTGATCTTCGCTGCGTGGCGGCTTTCACCGTGCCGGGCCATCTCTGCCGCTACCAGCTTCGCCTGCCCCTTGCCGCCTCTAAAGCTGTGAACCGCTTTCGCCACCAGCCACCCCCTGCCCTGCGCCTTGAAGTTCTGGCAGTCGTGCCATGTACCGGGCCACCGTCGAGGGCGCGACCTTCCGAAATTTGACATACTGCAGCCAGTGTGCCAGCTCGGCTATCGTGGCACCGATCCGGCGCAAGGCGACCAGCTCACAGCGGAAAGGATCCAGTTTGCTCCGATGGTAGCGGAACCGCCGCGACAGCTCCCTTTTCCCCCTCACCTTGTCCAGTTCTGCGCGTGCATCAATCATCATCACCCTCCCCCCGCGTGAGTCGCTGCGGACCCTCGCCAATGCCGGGCGCTGTGTCAAAGGCCCCTGCCTGACACAGCGCCTGGTGCTCTCTGCTCTATAGGGGTGACAGCAAGGAAAGGCATTGACAGACGGACGCCGGACGCTATGGTGGCCGGAACAACATCAGGCACCGTGAGCCGCCCTTCAAGGGAAAGCACGACAGGTCATAGCCACGCCGACCGCACCGAAAGGGAAAAGGCGAGCCAACACCGTAGGACCATCAGGACAGGGGGGAACAGTTACGCCCTGCGCGTCTTCGTAACGTGGAACGGTAGCGAACGGGAAAACCCGTGCTCAGCGTCATCGAGTGGTGATCTATCAGAACGTGCCGGCAAGCTCCAGGAACAACAAAGGGCCTCCAAGGAACGCGACCTTGAAAGCCCTCTGCTGACGGCGTTGAAAAGTTTCGATTGTGCGTAGCGACCGGGCACCGCGTGGAGAAGATACCGGGCCGGGCAAGAGAACCCGCCTACAGACCAAATCGAAGCGGCTGCTCTTGTCGGGGGGCAATGTGGCTGAACACGAAGTGACACCACTTGGCGTCCCGCCTCTCCAGCTCCAAAGGATCGAGCGCGAAGGCATGAATGAACCCCGTCAAGCAATCACCTGGCACCACAGCCCCGTCTATCTCGATCCATTGGCGCGGGTACAGCTCCATCCAGGCCCAGACCCAGACCTTAACCGCCTCCCGAAACACCTGCTCTGTGGTGTCAGGAAACCGCTTAGCTACCGTAACCACCCCTTGGCGGTCCTCGTACTTCACGACGATCATGGTGAACCCCTGGAAGGAGCCGCCGCGCCCCGGTGAAGGTTTGCGACAGGCTGCAGGCGCGCGCTGGAGAGCAGCCGCCGCCGAAAGAGAAAGAGAAACCCCCTAAGAGTCAAAACCTGAGAGGCAGGCTATGCCATCCCTACAGACATACGGACGGACTTTGAACACCCCCCGCCGAATCCTGCAGGTACCCCGAAACGGACCCGACAGAAACGCCCATTGCCGCCGCTATAGCTCTCACGCTTTCGCCCTGTGCGTGCCGTAACCGGGCCTCTACCCGCTTCTGTTCAGCGGTCAATCGGTAGGTGTCCCGCGACACGGCCCCGGCCTCCCTGCGCGACTCTATCTTTCTGGCCGCGTCCCGCTGCTTCGCCTCTCCCTCGCTGATAATGGTCTTGAGGCTGCGCTCTTCCTCGGGGGTGATCTCCAACAGCTCCACAAGGCTTTTGCTGCTCCAGGTGTAACGGTCGTCAACCTCCCGGCCCTTGTACGCGTGGCGCTTGCCTCTGGCTGCGTCCTGCGCCCTCTGGTGCACGGTGCTGGCTACGTTGTAAATCCGGTCCTGCGTCCAGGTGGGGCAGAACTCCCGCGCCAATGCCACAGCCTCCCGGTAAATCTGCCCTGGTGCGACAATCCAGGCAAGGAAGCAGACGCCCGCGAACAAAAACTTATCCCTGGCACCATCGGGGTTGCCTTCCGTCCAGGACCTTAACCGGGCGACCGTCCGCAAGTCCTCTAAGCGGTCAAAATTGAGCTGTAGGGGGTTGAAGCGCCGAAGGGTGGCCGGGTGTCCACCGCCTTTCAGCATCGTGAACTTGTGGGCCGTTTCCCGCGCCTCTTTCTGTGCCGCCTTCTGCTGCCGCTCCTTCTCTTTCCGCTTCTCCCTGTAGGCCGCGACCTCTTCCCGGGTGAACGGCAAAAGCTCGGTGGCGAGGTCATCAAACGAGTAGAGCGTGGGGGTGCTGCCTTTGGCCGGGTGCATCAGCTCACAGACAAGCCCTGACTTCGTGTTGACGGTCCCTTCAAGGCGAAGTATCCGGCTGGCGTCTATGGCGTTGCTGTCGGCACCATAAGGGGCGAACAGCCGCAACAGTTCCTTTTGAACGTGGAGCCATCGGGGTAACGCCTGGCGGGGGATCGCTGCGGTAAAAATCCACTTGAGGTAAAGCCCTCTGCCGCTGAACATCGCCACGGAAGGCACTGGTATACCTTCCTCGCTGCAGTACCAGAAAACGCGGTCAAGCGTCCGCTCTGGTGCCTCTCCCCGAAACTCCGAGTTGTAGACGTCCAGGTCTACCCACAACAGGCCAAGCTGCGACAGGTTGATAACCCGGCGGTTCGGCTTGCTGAACTCTGCTTGTGAGAGGTACGTGTCCCTGGTGCGGTCAATGTTGGCTATGGCATAGGGGAGATGCTGCAGGGGGTAGCTTTTTTGCTGCAGGTATTCGGAGTGGTGGCGCTTCCAGCACACGGCAAAGAAGCCGGGACGTGACGCTGAGTGGTAAAAGTCGTGCTCATCAAAAAGAGTGAGCTGCCGCGAAAATCCGTTGACGCTCTGCGCCGCGTTTGTTAGACTCATTTTTAGAAGTCCTCGAAAGCCTCACCTGGAATCGGTCGCCAAACTCAATCCAGTGGGGCTTTTTTTATTTGTCCTGCTCACCATACAACGGCTCATTATCTCCTGTCAATGGCCCGGCCTACGATTTTCCCTCAGTCAGTTATCTTTCCGTTGATCCAGTCGTTTCCCTGTCATAAAGAACCCCGCAACAAACACCGCTGATCCTTCCCGGAAACGTTCTGCAGAAATTTGCGCTATGCCAAGAAGGGGTGATACTGGTGGCACTCGCTGTGCCAGAAGTTGAGGGGGTGGGGGGTGCCGGGGGGCCTGCCTGACCATGGGGGGCGGGTCGCGTTTTCTACCGCCTTCACCCACGCGCACAAGGGGAGTTTGCGAGCGCCTTCACCCGTGCGCACCCGTGAGGTATTCTAGCGATAAACCCAGGCGCGCAAGGTATCACCAAAGGGGAGCCTTGAGAAGCCGCCACAGGGTGAGCCGTTCCTTCGGCTGCTCTGCCTGATCCTGGTCAACAGCGGGCCGGTGCTCCAGCAAGCGCATTGCCTGCTTCAATGACTCGATGTGCTCATTCTTCACTTCAAGAAGCGCCCTCAAGTGTTCGTTCTCGCGTCTCAACACCTCGTCCGCTGTCACCTTCACCGCGTCCGCCGCCTGTCTCAAATCGTCCGTCAAGGCGTCCGTGAAACGTATCAGGCCAAAGACCCGTTGAAGCTCGGACGTATCGACACCACGCCCGCCGTCCGGTAGGTCTGACCCGCTCAGCTCGCCAGCATCAAGCTTCCGATAGATGGTAGCCCGCCCAACCTTCCACCGCTTCGCTGCCTCAGTAATCGTGATAACCGCCACGTCCACCCCCTGTCCGGTCGCGTCCTCTCGGAACGTCCGCTTGAAACGTCACGCCGGACGGTGCCGGACGCCGGGCGAATCATACCGCAAAACCTCCCGACCTGAAACTATTTTCACTGTTCGTGCCAATAACACACAACACACCTTGACAGGTGGCAATCAGTACCGTATAAGTATCTGTAACGAACGTCATACGTTTTTAGACAACGGGGGAGCCCATGAAATACATCGGCTATGTCAGGGTATCGACCGGGAAGCAAGGGCGCTCGGGCCTGGGTCTTGAAGGTCAGGAAGCCGCCATACTCT